>Ga0335081_10002093_pt1 | contig 31438 bp, 23 predicted proteins | sample Lox_Sample_35_FD_206713 | JGI IMG/M metagenome (GOLD analysis project Ga0335081, IMG submission 206713) | Soil microbial communities from Loxahatchee National Wildlife Refuge, Florida, United States - Lox_Sample_3.5 | ecosystem: Environmental > Terrestrial > Soil > Wetlands | place: USA...
TCCCGGGGACCGAAGAGATCCACGGAATCCTCTCGTCCCAGCCTAACCTGCTTGGGGGCCCTGGCCGCCTCCTCGTCCGTTGTGCCGGACGTTCATCCGTTGTCCACTTGACAGGACGAACGTCCGTCATCTAAGAGAGGGGTCACGACGCCTCCCGCTCCGCCGCGCGCAGGAGAGCGCGAGGCCCAGGGCGGCAGACCCCGGCGCGGCGCGGGAAGGGGCGGGCCGCTCTACCGCTCGACCCGGTCCGGCCCGAGACGAGAGGAGCAACGACCATGAGCGCTTTACCGGCCGCGCGGCCCTGGCATCGTCACGAGGAGGCCTGGGCCATCTTCATCGCCATGGGCCTCGTCCTCTGGGTCACGCTCGGCTACTTCCTCGGGGTCTCGAGGCTCGTCGAGGCGGCCGCCCTCAACATCCCGACCTGGTCCGGAGGCCTCGCCACCGCCACGAAGGCGCTGGGGGCGCGACCGGCCGCCCCCCTCGCCCTCTTCGGCGTGTTCCTCGTCGCCTTCTCGCTGGCCTCGCGGGTGATGGGCTGGGACGTCGCTCGCTACGCGGCCGGGTTCGCCCTGCTCTTCGCCTGCTCGCTCCTCGTCGCCCTCCTCGGCTCGAACCAGACGCTCAAGAGCTGGCAACTCGAGACGCCGCTCATCGCGCTGGCCGTCGGGATGGCGCTCGGCAACCTCGTCGCGCTCCCGGCCTGGTTCCAGTCGGCCCTGCGGACCGAGTTCTACGTCAAGGTCGGGATCGTCCTCCTCGGGGCGACCCTCCCGTTCAGCATCATCCTCAAGGCCGGCCCGCTGGCCATCGCCCAGGCGACGGTGGTGGCCGTGGCGACCTTCCTCGCCATCTACCTCGCGGCCACCCGCCTCTTCGGCCTCGACCCACGCTTCGCCGCGACGCTGGGCGCGGGTGGGTCGATCTGCGGCGTCTCGGCCTCCATCGCCATCGGCGGAGCCTGCCGCGCCGAGAAGAGCCACGTGTCGGTGGCCGTCTCGATGGTGGTCGTCTGGGCCATCGCGATGATCTTCATCCTCCCGGTCGGGGCGAGGGTCCTCGGGCTCTCGCCCGGCGTGGCCGGGGCCTGGATCGGGACCTCGGAGTTCGCGGACGCGGCCGGCTTCGCGGCGGCGAGCGCCCTCGGTGACGACCGGGCGGTGAAGACCTTCACGCTCATGAAGGTGGTGGGCCGCGACATGTTCGTGGGGGTGTGGGCGCTTCTCGTGGCCATCCTCTCGGTCACCGTCTGGGAACGCCGGCGCGCCTCCGAGGCCGAGCGGGTGGGTGGCGGCGAGATCTGGAGGCGGTTCCCCAAGTTCGTGCTGGGCTTCCTGGGCGCGTCGATGCTGGTGACGGTGGTGCTCGCCTCCATCGACGCCGAGAGCGGCACGCGCTTCTCCAGCGAGGCCCTGGCGCCCCTGCGGACGCTGCGCGGGTGGGCCTTCACCTGGACCTTCCTCAGCATCGGCTTCACCACCAGGTTCCGGGAGCTCACCCGGTTCGGCTGGAGGCCCCTGGCCGCCTTCGCGGTGGGGGTGCTGGTGAACGTCCCGCTCGGCTATTGGCTGTCGAGCCATGTCTTCGCCAGCTACTGGGCCGGAGTCCGCTGATGGTGAATCACGTCACGAGCGTGATGCCGGAGCGGAGCCTCTCCGAGGCGCGGGCCGCCGATCTGGGGGCGGCCCTGGTCGACCTCGGGTTCGAGCGGGACCGGCGCGGCAGGGCCGTCTTCCGGTCGACGACGGTCGAGGCGGCCGCCGCCAGGGCCTATCTGCGCGGGCGCGGCTTCGGCGACCGCGAGTTCCGGCTCGTGCTGGTATACGAGCGGAGCTGGGGGATCCTGTGAGCAGCCAGCTCCTGCCGCTGTTCGTCAAGCTCGCCGGGCGCCGGGTGGTCGTGGTCGGCGGTGGTGCCATGGCGGCGCTCCGGGTGAAGCAACTGCGGGGGGCGGGGGCCGAGGTGACGGTCGTCGCGCCCGAGGTCCGGGAGGAGATCGTGGCGGCCGCCGCGGCGGTGCGGCGCCGGCCCTTCGAGCCCTCGGATCTCGACGGGGCCTGGTACGCCGTCGCCGCGGCCACCGCGGAGGTGAACCGGGCCGTCGCCGCCGCCGCCGAGAGCCGGCGCATCCTCTTGAACGCCGTCGATGACCCGGGCTGCGCGACCGCCTACGCGGGCGGCGTCGTCCGCCGCGGAGGGGCCACGGTGGCCATCTCGACCGGAGGGCGGGCACCGGCACTGGCCGGGCTCCTGCGCGAGGCCATCGACGCCGTGCTGCCGGAGGAGATCGACACCTGGCTCGCCACCGCCGAGGGCGAGCGGGCTGCCTGGAGGCGCTCGCGCGTCCCGCTCGCCACCCGGCGGCCGATGCTGCTCGAGAAGCTGAACGCGCTCTACCACGGCGAGCCCGCGTCCCAGGGCGGGCTCCCGCCTCGGGCGGCCGGCGGCTTCGTCTCGCTGGTCGGCGCCGGGCCGGGCGACCCCGGGCTCCTCACCCGGCGCGGCGCGGAGCGGCTGGCGCAGGCCCATCTCGTCCTCTATGACGCCCTCGTCTCCGTCGACCTCTTGAAGCTCGCACCCCGCGCCCACTGCTTCTCGGTGGGGAAGCGGGCCGGGCGACCGGGCGTGTCGCAGCGCGCCATCGAGCGGCTCCTCGTCCGCGGCGCCCGCCGCGGGCAGCGGGTCGTCCGGCTCAAGTGCGGCGACCCGTTCGTCTTCGGCCGCGGAGGCGAGGAGGCCCTCGCGCTCGCCGCCGCCGGGGTGCCCTTCGAGGTCGTGCCGGGGGTGAGCTCGGCCTTGGCCGCCCCGGCCCTGGCCGGGATCCCGGTCACCCACCGCGGTCTCGCCTCCGGATTCGCGGTGGTCTCGGGCCACGCCGAGGCGAGCTACGGAGAGCTCCTCGACGCGCTCGCGCCCGGGCGGATGACCCTGGTCGTGCTGATGGGACTCGGGCAGCGGGCGCCCATCGCGGCGCGCCTCGGGGCACGCGGCTGGCCGGAGACGACGCCGGCCGCCATCGTGCTCGGCGCCTCGGGCGAGGCGGCGTTCACCTGGCGCGGCTCGCTCGGGGAGCTCCCCCATGCCGCCATCCCCACGGACCGGGCCGAGCTGCCGGGGACGCTCGTCATCGGAAGGGTGGCCGCGCTCGGCGCTTTGGAGACGGGCGCGGCCAGCCGACCCGCCGAGAGCGCGACGGCCTGACGGGCTCCCGGAGAGCGCATGCGCGACCTCGCAAGCATGAGCACCGTCGGTAGGCGCCGCGCCGAGGCCTTCCAGGGGCCGCCGGCGGAGGACGCCCCCACGCCAAGGAGGAGAGACCATGGCCGAACACCACGATGAGAGCGGGCGCAGCCGGACGAGCTTCGCCGACGGACGGGACCTCGACCTCTTCCTCGCCAACCTCGAGAAGTTCGAGCGGGGCGAGATCGACGCCGAGCAGTGGCGCGCCTTCCGGCTCGTCCACGGCACCTACGGGCAGCGACAGGCCCAAGACCTCTCCATGCTCCGCGCGAAGATCCCGCAGGGGATCCTGACCGCGGCGCAGCTCGACGCCCTGGCCGCGGTGGCGGTGCGCTTCTCGCGGGGCTTCTGCCACCTCACCACCCGCCAGAACGTGCAGTTCCACTTCGTCCGCCTCCACGACGTCGAGCCGGCCATGCGCATCCTCGCCGGGGCGGGTCTCACCACCCGCGAGGCCTGCGGTAACTCGGTGCGCAACATCACCGCCTGCCCGTTCGCCGGCGTCGCCCCCGACGAGCTCTTCGACCCGACGCCCTACGCGGAGGCGACCACCCGCTACTTCCTCCGGCACCCGCTCTCGTCGTCGCTCCCGCGGAAGTTCAAGATCGCCTTCGAAGGTTGCCCGGTCGATCACGTGTTCACCCCCATCCACGACCTCGGTGCGCGCGCCCGCCTGCGCGATCGCGGCGGGCGGAGAGAGCGCGGGTTCAAGGTCACGGCCGGCGGCGGCACCGCCACCCTCCCGAGGTCGGGCAGCGTGCTCGCCGAGTTCCTCCCGGCCGGCGAGATCCTCGTGCTCGCCGAGGCCATCGTGCGCGCGTTCCATCGCCTGGGGGACCGTCAGCACCGGCACGCGAACCGGATGAAGTTCCTGATCCGTCAGCTGGGCTGGGAGCGGTTCCGGGGCGAGGTGGCAGGGGAGCTCGAGGCGCTCCGCTCGAGCGGTGCCCCGGGCCTGCCCTTCCCGGCCGAGGCTCCCCCGGGCGAGGAACCGCCAGGCTGGCCCCGCCCGCCGGCGCCGACGACAGAGTCGATCGCGGTCCGGGCGCGCGCCACCCCGTTGCGCGGTCCGGGCGTCCTCCCCACGGTGGGCCGGGACCCCGACGATGGCGCGGCCTTCGAGGCCTGGCGCGCGACCAACGTGCGCGCCCAGCGCCAGGCGGGCCACGCCATGGCGACCGCGACGCTCCCGCTCGGGGACGTGACCGCCGACCAGCTCCACATCCTCGCCGACCTCTCGCTCGCCTACGCCGACGGGGCCGTGCGGGTCACGCCCAACCAGGACCTCCTCCTGCGCTGGGTGCGGGAGGGCGACCTCCGCGACCTCTTCGAGCGGCTCGCCGCCGCCGGCCTCGGCAAGGACGGCGCGGGCACCCCGCTCGACCTCGTGTCCTGCCCGGGCGCGGAGAGCTGCCGGCTGGCGGTGACGACCTCGCGTGGTCTCGGCCACCTCGTCGAGCAGCATCTGCGCGAACGGCCCGGCCTGGTCGCCTTGGCGCCGGACCTGCAGATCAAGGTGAGCGGCTGCCCGAATGGCTGCGGCCAGCACCATCTGGCGGGGATCGGGCTGCAGGGGAGCGCGCGCAAGCTCGGCGGCCGCACGGTGCCACAGTACTTCGTGCTGCTCGGGGGAGGGGTCGACGAGGACGGAGCTCGCTTCGGGCGCCTTGCGGCCAAGATCCCGGCGCGTCGGGTCCCCGAGGCGCTCGAGCGCCTCCTCGGCCTCTACCGCCAGCGACGGGCCGATGGCGAGAGCGCGACCGCCTTCTTCGCGCGCGTCGGCCTGGAGGAAGGCAAGGCCGTCCTGGCCGACCTGGCCGAGCTCGGGCCCGCTTCGGCCCGGCCCGAGGACTTCGTCGACCTCGGTCTAGACCGCGAGTTCAAGCCAGAGAACCTGCAAGGCGAGTGCGCCGCCTGACCTCGGGCCTCGACTTTGCGGAGCCGAGGCATGATCGTCCGCCACGGCGCGCCCGGCCGTCGAGCACGGTCGCGGAGACGCGCTCCTCGCCTGGGAGAACGGGCGCCCCTGCCGGTCGAGCGGCTCGGCCCGGCGGAGGAGGTGGTGTGGCCGAAATCTAGCATCCTCGCCGAGCCTCCGCTGGCCCTGGTTCACCGCAACGTCGACGCGGCGCGCGAGCTCTGCCAAAGGGCTACCTGGAGCTCCTCGACAGGCAGGCCAGGAGATCGCGGCACGCCACTTCTACGTCGGCCGCCCCGCGCTCGGATCGGCCAGGCTCCGGCTCCGCGACGCGAACCCGGGCGCTGGGCGGTCTCGACCCGCGTGGGTCCCGGGGGCGGCGCGGCGCACCGTTAGGCTCTCTCTCGTGTCGACCTTGCGCCTCGCCGCGCTCACCGCGGCATCGCTCGCCTGCTTCGCCGCAAACTCCCTCCTCTGCCGAGCGGCTCTGAGGCCGCGGCTGGTGGATCCGGTGACCTTCACCTCGGTTCGCCTGGCGTCGGGCGCGATGGTGCTCGCGCTCGTCCTCCTCCTCGCTCGTCGGTCGCGGCCCGCGGGCGGCACGTTCGGCTCGGCCCTCGCGCTCTTCGCCTATGCAGCCGGGTTCTCGCTGGCCTATGTCCGGATCGGAGCCGGCGTCGGGTCGATGCTCCTGTTCGCGGCGGTCCAGCTGACCATGGTGGGGTGGCCGGCGATGAGGGGCGCCCGCCCACGCCCCCTGCAGCTGGGCGGGCTCGCGGTGGCGTTCGCCGGGCTCGCCTGGCTGGCCTTGCCCGGTGCGAGCGCGCCGGACGCCCTCGGGACCGTCCTCATGCTGGGGGCCGGTGCGGCCTGGGGCGCCTACTCGCTCCGCGGACGCCGGGCCGGCGACCCGCTCGCGACCACCGCGCACAACTTCCTCCTCGGCCTGCCGCTCGCCCTGGCGCTCAGCGCCGGCCTCGCCGGCAGCAGGTCGGCGACCGGCGAGGGCGTCGCCCTGGCCGTCGCCTCGGGCGCTCTCGCGTCGGGAGGAGGGTACTCGCTGTGGTACGCGGTGGTGCCGGTGCTGGGGGCCACCCGGGCGGCCGCCGTGCAGCTCGCGGTACCGGTCCTCGCTGGCGCGGGGGCCACCGTCTTCCTCGGCGAGCAGCTCACCCCTCGCGTGGCCGCGTCCGGGCTCGCCATCCTGGGCGGGATCGCCCTCACGCTCAGGCGGTAGCGGGATGGGCCGCCCTCCGGGGCCGCACGCTCGCCGCCGGGCCGAAAGCCTGGCGCGGTGCGTCGGAGCTCCCGGCTACGGCCGACCCGGTGACTACTGAACCGCTGGCCGAGGCTCGAAGCCTCTCCCAGGAAGACGCTTGCGGGGTTCGCACACCGCGAGCCGGGCAGGGATGTCGGTCCGATCCCAGCTAAGGGAGCCCGGACGGCGCGGCGCTGGGAGCCGGGCGCACCATCTTCCACCATGACCTGCGCCGTCGGCCGCCCCCGGCAGGAGGAGGCGGTACCCCCGCCACCGATCAGAACGGCGGCTGACTTCCGGGATAGCGGTGGCGGTCCTGCGGCCACGGCAAGTCCCACTCTTGCTTCGTTCCGAGCCCTCGCCGCGATCAACCTGGTCGCGCTGCGCGGCTCTCGGCCCGGGCCCGCGCCCTCTCGCGCTCCCGCTCCCGGGTCCTCAGGGCGGTGCGGGCACGCAGGGACCGCAGGAGACGGGAGGTCGCCCCGGCGACCTCGTCGACGGCCCGGGTGAAGGTCGCGGCGTCGCGCGCGGACGGCTCGCGAAGGCCGCTCACTTTACGCACGAACTGCAACGCGGCGGCCCGGATCTCGTCCCCGGTGGTGGGTGGCTCGAAATGGTAGAGGACGCGGATGTTGCGGCACATGCCTGCTCCATAGTCGCCGCGTCGCTCGTCGGCCACCCCGCGGTCGTTCGCCCGGGACTGCAGGGCCGCTGCCGATCGCAGGGCGGCCCGGAGCCGCTTCCCGGACCCCCCTGAGGAGGCGCGCGGTCATGGCGCGGAGACCACGCTCTCGCGCAACTCCTCCCCGGTCTGGAGGTCGACGCCGAAGAGCTCGACGGAGCGGACGGTCGGCCAGAGGCCTCGCCCGACCACCACGTGGATGGAGCGCAGCTGCGCCTCGTGGCCGCCGATCAGGGTCGAGGCGACGAAGCACCCCTCCCGCTGCCGGATGGCCACCGGCCGTCGGGGCTGCGCCCGGAGCGTCACGACGGCGGCCGCCGGCTCGGCCGGCCGGCGCACCTCCACCCCGTAGGCGAGGCGCCACTCGAGCCCGGTGAGCTCCTCTCGGCGCCCGTCCTCCGCCAGCATGAGCCAGACCGCGCGTACCGGAGCCTCGCCGTCGAGGGTGCCCGAGGACGCCTCGTGGGCCTCGTAGAGCACGACGTTGGCGTTGGTGCTCCGGGTGATCCGGAAGAGCTCCGGAGGGCATTGCGGCGGTCCATCCCCGCCGAGCGCCAGCGCGAGGGCGAGCACCTTGGCGGCCCATGAAGCCATGCGAGCGAGTCTCGCCCGGCCGGGTGTCGGTGCCGAGTCGCGAGGGTGAACTCTCGGTGATGGCGACTGCCGGCCGTCCGTAGCGGGCGTGGTGAGCCCCCCGGGCGGCCCGGCCGCTGGAGTACGGGCGGTGCGGCAAGCCTGGGGAGCGGCGGTGGCCAGGGTGCCGCTCGAGGTCTACGCGAGGATGCACCCGCGCTGGCTCGATGGCTGGCCAAGTTCGCCGGGGGGGCGGGCGCCTGAGCATGGTCCGGCGTGGCCCGACCTCGTCCTCACCTGCTACCGGGACGGCCTGACCGGCTCGACCGACGTGATGGAGGCCATGGCCTTGTGCGGCGTGGCCACGGTGCTGTTTCGCCGCCCTCCGAGCGACCTCGAGCGGTCGCGGTTCGCAAGATGCCGTGCCATCGGCCTCGCCGGTGTAAGCCGCAGCGAGACTCCACGCTGGATGGACGAACACCTCGCGCCGGCGTTGCGCTGGCTCTCCGCAGAGGGCGCTCGCTTCTGCCACTACCAGGTCTGCTCGACCTTCGATTCGGGTCCGCGCATCGGCAGCATCGGCCGTAGCAGTGCGGCCCCTCGACTCGATGACCAATGACCGCTGGCGGGTCCGGTCCTAACCTCCTCGTGCGGCGCACCGCACGCCCTCCCGGCCCTGGAGGGGCGGTCGGGCCGCCGGCTCCGGCATCGCGGACGGGACGGCTCGCCACCGTCGCCGCGACCGAGAGCCTGGAACGCGAGGATGGGCACCGGGAGCGGGATCATGAGCCTCACGCTCGAGAACCCAGTGCCGTCGAGCACGGTGCGCCACGCCTACCCGGTGGCCATCCTGGACGCCGGGCTCGGCACGGCACTGCGGCTGTTCCTCCGGACGTTCCCGTACGCGCTGGTGCGCCTCGCCATCCTGCTCGCCTGCTCGCTCGGTGCCATCGCCTGGTGGGTGGTCGCCTTCGGCGGCGCGTCCTTCTTAGGTCAGCGCGTCGGCGGCCCGGCGGGGCTCGGCTGGCTGGCCTTGTGCGCCCTGGGAGCCGGCGCGCTGTGGAGGGTCGTCCTGCGCTACGCGCTCTACGTCGTGAAGTGCGGCCACGTCGCCGTGTTGACCGAGCTCGTGACGCACGACCAGATCGGCAACGGCCAGGAGAGCATGTTCAGCTACGGGAGGCGTATCGTCACCGAGCGCTTTGCACGGGTGAACGTGCTCTTCGCGGTCCACCAGCTGGTGGCGGGCGTGGTGACCGCCTTCAACCGGACGCTCGACTGGGTCGCGCAGCTCATCCCGGTTCCCGGGCTCGAATCGGTGGCGGGCCTCGTGAACGCGGTGGTCCGGGCCGCGACGTCCTACATCGACGAGACGCTCTTCTCCTACGGGCTCGCCCGCGGAGGCGACAACCCATGGACCACCGCCCGGGAGGGGCTCGTGTACTACGGCCAGAACGCGCGGGAGGTGCTGAAGACCGCGGCGTGGGTGGTGGCGCTCGACAAGGTGCTGACGGCGCTGGCCTGGGTGGTGTGCCTCGCGCCGGGGTTCTTGGTCGCCGGGCTCGTGCCCGGCCACGCGGCGGGCCTGGCCGTCTTCGCCGGGCTGCTCCTGGCGCTGAACCTGCGGAGCGCCTTCCTGAAGCCCCTGTTCCTCATCATGGTCATGACGAAGTTCCACGTCTCGGTACGCAACCAGCCCATCGATGCCACCTGGGACGCTCGCCTGGCCTCCATCTCGGGCAAGTTCACCCAGATCGCCGAGAACGCCCGGAGGTGGACGACCTCGCCCGGGCCCACCGCCTGAGGGGACCGCCGGAGAGCGCGATCCGAGCGCGGCCCCGCCCTGTGGGGCAGGTCGCGGGGGATCCCGAGGCCGTGGATCTCAGCGGCTGGCCACGGCCAGGAACACGGGGTAGCTGCGCTCGACCCCGCGGCTCCCCTTCCGGATCACGCAGGCCGTCTCGAAGCGGACGCCGCGGAAGCCCGCCCGCTCCATCCGGGCACCGAGGTCGGAGCGGTCGAAGCCGCGGTGCACGTCGGCGTCCTCCCCGTGGAAGGAGCCGTCCTCGCGGTCGAGGTCGGCCAGGCAGACCACGCCCTGCGCCCGCAGGAGCTTCACGAAGTCGCGCAGGAGCGCGTCGGTGTCGCGGACGTGGTGCAGCGTGAGCAGCGAGCACACGAGATCGAACCGTGCCGCCGGCAGCGGGTCCTTCGACAGGTCGAGGAGCAGGGTCCTGGCGTTGTCGATCCTTCCCGCCTCGATCTTGCGCCGGGCCACCTCGAGCATGCCGGTCGAGCTGTCGGCCAGCGTGACGTGCCCGACCCGGTCGGCCAGGGCCAGGGCGAGGAGGCCGGTCCCCGCTCCGTACTCGAGGACCGCCATGGCGGGGGAAAGGGGCACCGCCCGGGCGATGGCCTCGGCCACCCGGCGGGCGCGCTCGACCTTCTGCGCGTCGTCCCAGGAGCCGGCTCGCCCGTCGAACTCGCTCACGGCAGGCCGACCCGGAGGCTCGCCGGTCGGGGTCACCCCGGTCGCACCGCGCGGCAGGTGTTGAGGCCCACCAGCCGGTAGAGCGGGCAGTATCCGAAGATCCCGGTGGCGAGGGGCACGAGGCCGACGAGCCCCCACAGGCTCTGGGGGCCCCAGACGGTGAGCGAAAGGACCACGATTCCGACGACGATGCGGGCGGTCCGGTCGACCGATCCGGCGTTCTTCATGGCGGGGATCTCCTCCTGATCCCGTATATGAGCCTGGGTGTGGCGGAAGGGTTCGGTCCCCGGTGGGGTGACCTCGCGCCCGGCCAAGCCCGCGACGGGAGGCGCGGTTCGACGACGGCTCGGATCGCCCCGGGGTGCCGGGGCCGTCGACGTGGCGAGGCCCGAGTTCCGCCTCTCGCCGGCCTGCCGGAGGCGCCCTGCGGCACGGTGCCGCACCTGGCCCGGAACGGCGATTCCCTCGAACCCCCCGCCGACCGGGGCGGCTCTCACGCGCGACCCACGAGCGTCCGAGGTGGGCGGGAAAGGGCACGATGTCGGCAGGACCGATTCGCCTCCCACGTCGCAGCTTCCTCAAGCTCGCCGCCACCACCGCGGCCGCGGGCGCCGGGGCGGTGCCGAGGGCGGCGCGGGGATTCGGGCTCACGCGCAGCCTCGACGGCCTCGCGCCGGAGCGGGAGATCCCGACCTACTGCGAGGTGTGCTTCTGGAACTGCGGGGTCGTGGCGCGGGTGCGCAAGAACCGGGTGCTCGCGCTCAAGGGTCACCCGGACTATCCGAACGCGCGGGGAAAGCTGTGCGGGAGGGGGCAGGCCGGAGCGGCCTTCGTCACCGACGCGGACCGGCTCAAGTACCCGATGATCCGGACCGGCGCCCGCGGGGAAGGGAAGTTCCGGCGGGTGGGCTGGACCGAGGCCTACGAGGCCATCGCTGAGGGCTTCGGGAAGGTGAAGGCGCGGTACGGCGCCCGGGCGCTGGCGCTCTTTTACCACGGTACCGGCGGGCCGCTCTTGCGCAAGATGATGGTGGCCTACGGCTCGCCCAACTACGCGGCCCCGTCCTACTCGCAGTGCAAGGGGGCTCGCGACGTGGGCTTCGGGCTCACCTTCGGGGAGCACTTCCCGTCGCCCGAGCCGCTCGATTTCGACGCCACGCGCTGCATGGTGCTCTTCGGCTCGCACCTGGGCGAGAACGCGCACAACAGCCAGATGCAGGACTTCGTGAAGGCGCGGGCGCGCGGGGCGCACCTCGTGGTGCTCGACCCCCGCCTGAGCACGGTGGCCGCGCGCGCGGACGTGTGGCTGGCCTTGAAACCCGGCTCGGACCTGGCGGTGATCCTGGCCTGGCTGCACCTGCTCGTGAAGGAGGGCACCTACGACCGGCCCTTCGTGGCCGAGCGCACGGTGGGCTTCGAGGACCTGGCCGCCCACCTCGCCGGCTTCACCCCGGAGTGGGCGAGCGGTGAGGCCGGGGTCCCGACCGAGCGCATATTGGAGGCCTACCGCCTGATGGTGCAGTCGAGGCCGGCGGTGCTGGTGCACCCGGGGCGGCACACCTCCTGGTACGGCGAGGCCGACCTCCACCGGGCGCGGGGCCAGGCCATCCTCACCGCCCTCCTCGGGGCGTGGTGGCGGCCGGGCGGGATCTTCCGCTGGGAGCGGGCGAGCGTGCCCGAGTACCCCACCCCGGAGCTTCCCGACCTCCCCGACCACGTGGACCGGGCGGCGAAGCGCTACCCGTTCGCCGAGGAGCTGACCACCAACGGGCTGCGCGACGCGACGCTCAGCGGGCATCCTTACCCGGTGAAGGGCTGGTTCGTGCACGGCACGAACCTCATCCAGTCGATGCCGAGGCCGCGCGAGACCATCGCCGCCATCGAGAACCTGGATTTCCTGGCGGTCTGCGATATCCAGCCCACCGAGATCACGCGCTTCGCCGACGTGCTCCTCCCCGAGGACACCTACCTCGAGCGCTACGACGACCTCGCCCTCGGGGCCGGCAAGACGCCCTACGTGGGGTTGCGGCAGCCGGTCGTGCAGTCGCCGCACGACACCCGTCCGGCCTGGCGTATCGCCAAGGAGCTCGGGACGAAGCTCGGGGTGGGGGACTACTTCGCCTTCTCGACCTTCGAGGAGTACCTCGAGACCCGCCTCGCCGGCGCCGGCCTGTCGCTCGCCAAGCTTCGCCTCGACGGCCTGCAGGCCATGCCTCGCAAGACGCCGCTCTACCTGGCCGACGGCGAGGCCTATGAGTTTCACACGCCTTCCGGGAAGATCGAGCTCAGCTCGAAGCGGCTGGCGGAGGCGGGCTACCCGCCGCTGCCGGTCTACGCGGCCGCGCCCGAGCCGCCGTCCGGCCGGTTCCGGCTGCTCTACGGGCGCAGCCCGCTCCACACCTTCGGCCGCACCCAGAACAACGCCATCCTCTCCGACCTCGACGGGGTGAACACGCTGTGGGTGAGCCCGGCCGTGGCGGGGGCGCTCAACCTCGCCGACGGCGAGGAGGTGATGGTGGCGAACGACCGCGGACACGAGACGGGTCCCTTGCCGCTCAAGGTGACCGAGCGCATGCCGGCGGGCAGCGTCTACCTGGTCCACGGGTTCGGCCACACCTCCCGCGCGCTCTCGCGCGCCTTCGGCAAGGGGGGGAGCGACTCGGAACTCATCGACTCCTACGCGGTCGACCCGATGAGCGGGACCACCGGGATGCGCACCGAGTTCGTCACCGTCCGCGCCGCCGGGAGATCGGCCTAGCCATGCGGCAGGCGATGGCCATCGACCTCGACCTGTGCGTCGGTTGCCAGGCCTGCGTCTCGGCCTGCAAGCAGCAGTGGGGCAGCGGCCCCGGGGCGTCGCGGGACTGGGTGCGTACCCTCGAGCGCGGCCGGCGGGGGATGGACCTGGCGGTGAGCTTCTACCCCGGGCTGTGCATGCAGTGCGAGGAGCATCCCTGCACCACCGACTGCCCGACCGGGGCCACCTACGCCGACCCGCGGACCGGGGTCGTGCTGGTCGACGCCGACGTCTGCATCGGCTGCGGGAACTGCATCTCGAACTGTCCCTACGGCGCGCGCCACTACGATCCGGTCAAGAAGGTGGTGGAGAAGTGCAACCTGTGCGCCCCCCTGGTGGCGCGCGGCGAGGCGCCGGCCTGCGTGGAGTCCTGCCCGGCCGAGTGCCGCATCTTCGGCGATCTGGACGAGGGGGGAGGGAAGCTCGCCGAGTTCATCCGCGCCCGAGGGGCGCGGCCCCTCGTCACCGCCGACCTCAACGTGAAGCCCAAGACCGCCTACGCGGGCGACGCTCACCGGGAGCACATCCTCGCCTCGGGCGCGCTGGCGAAGCCGCGGAAGAGCTGGCTCACGCGCACCTGGAGGTACTCGCTCCCCTTCGCGCGCGAGGTGGTCCCGGTGGTCGGGCTCGCCGCGGTGGCGGGCGGGGCCCTCGTGAATCTCAGGTCCCGGCGGGACCGCGTGCAGCGCGAGGAGGGTGGGGCGAGCGCGGGAGCGGGCCAGCCGGCGCGGCTCTTCCGTCACCGGGCCGGACTGCGCTTCCTGCACTGGTTCAACGCCCTCTCCTGGCTGCTGCTCCTCGCCACCGGCACGGCGCTCATGTCGGCGGCGAGCTTCGCGCTCTTCGGGACGCGCTTCCCGCGCTGGCTGTCGGGCGTGGTCGGGGGGACCGAGACGCTCCTCCGGCTGCACGTCGCCTGGGGCCTCGTGTGGGCCCTGGTCGTCGTGCCGCTCTTCCTGCTCATGAAGCGAGGGGTGCGCGAGGTGTGGGAGGAGGTCCGCCTCACCCGCGACGACCTCCTCTGGCTCGCGAGAAAGCCGCTCGCCATGGCGGGGCTCGGACGGCAGCCCTTGCCGCCGCAGGACAAGTACAACGCGGGACAGAAGGTCTTCGCGCTGTTCGTGCTCGTGGCGACGGTCACCATCGTCGGGACCGGCCTGGTGATGGCCTTCCACCTCGGCTCGCCGGCGGTGGTGTCCACCGCCATCCTGGCCCACAAGCTCGCCATCGCGCTCGTGCTCATCGGGCTGGCCGTCCACCTCACCATGGCGGTCATCATCGCCGACGAGCGGCCGGCGCTCGCCTCGATGGTGACCGGCTACGTCGACCAGGACCACGCCGAAGGGCACAGCGCCAAGTGGGTGGCGCGGCTTTCGGAGGAGAAGGGGGAGAAGCCATGAAGACGCCTAGACCGCTGTGGAACCCCTACGCCGCCGGCGTGGCCCTCGGCCTCGTGCTGCTCGCGAGCTTCGTCCTCACCGGGCGCGGACTCGGGGCGAGCGGCACCTTCAAGCACCTGGGGGCGGCGGCGCTGCACGCCGCCGACCCGACCTGGACCGAGGAGAACGCCAACGTGGCCGCCTTCTTCTCCGAGCCGGGGAAGAGCTCGCTCGACGACTGGATCGTCTGGTTGACGCTCGGCACGGCGGTGGGCGGCGGCGTGGCGGTCTTCACCGGACGGCGGTTCAGGGTCGAGACGGTCTACGGCCCGCGCTCGTCGGTGGAGGTGCGCTGGGCGCTCGCCCTGCTGGGAGGGATCCTCTCGGGTTTCGCCGCCCAGCTGGCGCGCGGCTGCACGAGCGGCCAGGCGCTCACCGGGGGCGCGCAGCTCTCGGTGGGGAGCTGGCTCTTCATGTTCTCGGTGTTCGGCGGCGCCTACGGGCTCGCCTGGTTCGTCCGCCGGCAGTGGATCTAAGGAGGCCGCCATGTCCGGACCCTTGAGCGTCGTCCTGCGGTTCAGCCACCCCACCGAGATGCTGGTCGCGGTGCTGGTGGGCTTCGGCTTCGGCTTCGTGCTCGAGCGCGCGGGCTTCGGCCGCGCCGACCGGTTGGCGGCCATCTTCTACGGCCGCGACTTCCGCGTCCTGCGCGTGATGTTCAGCGCCATCGTGACGGCCATGGTCGGCCTGTACCTCCTCGACCTGGCCGGGATCCTGCCGCTCGCCAGCATCGGGCTGCTCGACACCTATCTGTGGCCGCACCTCGTGGGCGGGCTCCTCCTCGGTGCCGGCTTCATCATCGGGGGCTACTGCCCCGGCACCTCGGTGGTGGCCGCGGTGAGCGGCAAGCTCGACGCGGTGCTGTTCATGTTCGGCATCGCGGTCGGCTCGGCCGTGTTCACGCTGGGGTGGGAGAACCTCGCGCCGCTCGCCAACTCCGGGGCCCGCGGCCGTTTCCTCCTCCAGGATCTGTTCGGGCTCCCCTCCGGCGTCATGGTCTTCGCGGTGACCCTCTTCGCGGTGGGGGCCTTCGCGCTGGTGGGCCGCATCGAGGCGGCCGTCCGCAAGGCCTACCCGGCGCCGGCCGCGCCGAGCCCGGGAACCGAGACCGAACGCCCCTCGCCCCTCGTGGCGGCGGAGACCCGGCCGTGACGAAGTTCAACACGAAGGCCTGGGCGGCGGCGCTGGTCGCGCTGGGCGCGCTGTACATGGTGGCGAGCCTGGCCCTCGGCCGCTCGGCCCGCGCCGAGATGCCCATCGACCTCTCGCCTCGCCCCTCGGACGCCGCGATCGACGTCTGGAAGACCGCGACGCTGCTCGTCAACGAGCCCAGGACGGCGGTGGTGGACGTTCGGCCGGCCGACGCCTTCGCCCGCTATCACCTGCCGGGAGCGGTGAGTCGGCCCGGGGCGAGCGCGCCCGAGGTGGTGAAGCTCCTCGCCTCCGCCCCGGCGGCGGTGGTGTACGCCGGCAAGGACGAGGTCGCAGGGCAACTCGTGGCCGAGGCGCGCCGGGCCGAACCGAGCGCGAAGGTCTACTACCTCGCCGACGGCGCCCGCGCCTGGTACTTGGCCCTCGAGCTGCCGGTGCCGCTCTTCGCCGAGGCGGCGCCCCCCCAGGGCTACGCCGAAGCCCTGCGAACGGTGCAGGAGTGGTTCGCTCGGGCCGGGACCGTACCGCGAGAGAAGGCGCTCGACAGCCTGCAGACCCTGGTCCGCCTGAACTTCCAGCCGACGCTCCTCAAGGCCGGCCCCAGGGCCGCCGCCAGCGGCGGCGGCCAGAAGAAGATCTCCGGTGGGTGCGGATGAGCCCGCCGCGCCGGCGGAGGCCGGCGCGGGCGGGACGCACCGGGCGGCGAGAAGTGGGTCCGGGACGCACCGCGGGAGGATGGCCCCCGCCGCCTCCGGTGCCGCCGGGTCGCCCCGGGCCCACCGCTCTCGCCGGGATTCGCCGGGTTAGCGAGCGGGACTTGTTCCCGCTCAAGGTTTCTCCATCCCCGGGCGGCGAGGCCGAAGAACACGGGGAAGGGCCGATGCCGTAGATTGCAGCGGACGCTGACTCTCGAAAGCGAGGCGATACCCACCTTGTCCCGGATCCTGGTGCCAATTCTCGCGCTCCTCTGTCTCGTGCCCGACGTTCCTGCCATCGGCTGGCACGCGGTCCCGACCTGGGCGGCCCTCCTGGCGGGCGTCGCCATCGCGCTCACCCTGCGTAACCCGTGGGCTTCGCGCACCAAGCCGCTCACCCCGCGGCTCCTCGCCGCCTCGGTGGTGGGCCTGGGGGCGGCCATGAACCTGCGCACGGTGGCGGTGGTGGGGTTGCAGGGCTTCGGTTACACCTTTGCCGGGATCAGCTGCACCCTCCTGCTCGGCACCGCCATCACCCGCCTGCTGGCCGTTCGCCGCCCGACGGGCATCCTGGTCAGCGTGGGGACCGCCATCTGCGGGGGGAGCGCCATCGCCGCCGCGGCCCCGGTGATCGGGGCCGGCGACGAGGACACCAGCGCCGCCCTCGGGATCGTGTTCCTGCTGAACGCCACCGCCCTCCTCATCTTCCCTCCCATCGGCCATCTCCTCAGGCTCTCCCAGCACTCGTTCGGCCTGTGGGCGGCCCTCGCCATCCACGACACCTCGAGCGTGGTCGGGGCCTCGGCCACCTACGGCAGGCAGGCCCTCGAGGTCGCCACCACCACCAAGCTGGCGCGCGCCCTCTGGATCGTGCCCGTGACGCTCCTGCTCGGCACCCTCATCGCGCGGCAGCGCCACGCGGCGGCCGTGAAGGCCAAGGCCAAGCGCCCGTGGTTCATCCTGGGCTTCGTGGTCGCCGCGGCCGTCGTCACCTACATCCCGGCCCTGGGGCCGGCGGGGCACCTGGTGGCGGCGACGGCCCAGCGGACGCTGGTCCTGACCCTGTTCCTGCTCGGCCTCGGGCTCTCGCCGGAGGCGGTGGCGAGGGTGGGAGCGCGTCCGTTCGTCCTGGGCGTCGCCCTCTGGCTCATCGTGGGGCTGGGCACGCTCGCGGCCGTCCTGGCCGGTTGGATACGCTGATCGCCGCGGAGGCGCGCGCGCGGCGTGGCGGCGCGCCCTCGCGGCCGCCCCGCTCCGGCCGTGGACCCCGCGGGGCCGCCGCCGGCCGCGGCCGGCCCTCGCCTTCGCCTGCCAGCGGCCCCGTGCTAGCGTGAGCCGAGGAGGCCGCCGGAAGCCGGGACGAACCCCCATGACCAGGCTCCTCTTCACGCCGCTGCGTGTTCGGACCCTCGCGCTGAAGAACCGGATCGTCTGCCTCCCCCTCTATCTCGCCTACCCCGAGCCGGACCACGAGGTGAACGCCCTCGTCCTCGACTACTACGGTGAGATGGCCGACTCCGGGGCGGGCCTGGTGATCGTCGAGAACGTGACCGTCGAGCCCTGCGGCCTCGGAAACCCGCGGACGCTGCTCGTCTCCGGTGACGAGTTCGTCCCCGGCCTTTCGCGCCTCGCGAGGACCATCCAGGCCCGAGGGGTGCCGGCGGTGGTCCAGATCCACCACGCTGGCCGCTACGCCCGCCGCCCGGACCGCATCGCGCCCTCGGCCGTCGAGACCTGGGGCGCCTGGCCGAAGCCCATGGAGGCGCCCGACATCGACCGGGTCATCGCGGCGTTCGCCGCCGCTGCGCGCCGCGCCCGCGAGGCCGGGTTCGACGGGGTGGAGCTCCACGGGGGAACCGGCTACCTGCTGGCGCAGTTCCTCTCGCCCCGGACCAACCTGCGGCAGGACGGGTACGGCGGGGGCCTGGAGGGCCGCATGCGTTTCCCGCTCGAGGTCGTGCAGGCGGTGCGGGAGGCGGTGGGCGGGGACTACCCGGTCGGCTATCGCTTCCTCGCCGACGAATACGTTCCGGGCGGGCTGACCCTCGAGGAGTCGATCCCCTTCGCCCGGGCCCTCGCACGCGCCGGGATCGCCTACCTCTCGGTGATGACCGGCTGCTACGACTCCTTCATGCTTCCCGGCTACCTGGAGGAGGACCGCACCGAGGCGTTCATGTCGCGTCACGCACAGGCGGTGAGGGTGGCCGTGCCCGGAGTCCCGGTCATCGCGGCCGGAAGGATCCAGCGACCGGAGACGGCGGAGGCCGTCCTGCGCGGGGGCATGGCCGACCTCGTCGGCCTGGCGCGGGTGATCTTCGCCGACCCGCTCTGGCCGAGGAAGGCCAGCGGGGAGATCGCCGAACCCATCAACCCCTGCATCCCCACCTGCAATCTCTGCGTGAAGCGCATCAGCGTGCAGAAGCCGGCCTTCTGCGGGCGCTGGTCCAAGGAACGCCGCGAGCGGTTCCTTCGCCGCATCGGCGAATGACCGCCGATCGCGGGGAGGTCCCTCCACTCGCGGTCGCCGCTCGCGGCAGGGCGCGGGCCCGGAGAGGCTCCGAGCGGCCTCTCGAGGTCGGCGGATGCCCGGCGCGGGCGACCCTGGTCGAGTCGCGGCGGCTCGCCATCGCCGGCAGGAGCGCCGGACCGGTGGGCGCGGGGACCTTGACGGCCGAGGCGCAGGGCGCTTGCCTCCTCGGCGGTCGCTGCCGTCCGCTCCACCAGACGGGGTTCGGGAACCGGTGAACGATTCGCTCGGGAACGGCCCTGCCGCGCCGGCCCCCCAGGCTCCACGCGGGAGGGACCCGCAGCAGATCGGGCCAGGTGGGATCGATACGTCGACCATCCCGGTCAAGCGGTGGGGATCACCTCGTGAGCGGAGTGCGAGCGGTTCCGCCTCCGGCAACGGTGCGGATGGCCCGCGCTGTGCCGGGATCTCGAGCCAAGGTCCTTGAATCGATCGCGCCTCGCGTGGCAATCATCGGGACCCGTGGCCGCGTGGCTCGCAAGGCGCCTCGGCCAGCTCGAAACCTTCGATGCGGTGGGCTCGTGCAGCTCAGAACGTCCGGTACGCTCCAGAGGCGCGCCCCATGGCCCAGGCCGAGCCCCGCAGGAGCGCGGCAGTGGTCATCTGCCGCCACCGGGTCGCGAGGGACCGCTAAGGTGGCGGGCGCAGGTTGCAGGTCCGGTTCGCTGCGGGCGAGGCGAGGGGTGCCGAGCTCGGGCCAGCGCACGCCGAGCGATGCCGCGCCTCGGCCCGGTCGAGATCCAAGCGCGCCGCCCGCGCGCCGTGAGCGCCCGCATGGCCCCTGACCAGCGCGAGCTCCTGACGAGCTCCAGGGCCGCCAGGCTCCTCGGGGTGTCGGTCGCCACGCTCAAGCGCTGGGCCAGCGCGGGCCTCGTCGCCTCGGATCGAACCGCCGGCGGTCACCGCCGCTTCCGGCTGTCGGAACTGAGGCCGCTCGTCGAGGCCGGCGAGGGTGGCGCCGTGCAGAGGCGGGCCGACGCGCTCCTCGCGCCGCAGACGCCGCTCGCGACGCAGCAGACGCTCCTCCACATGAAGCTCGAGGCCGGGTCCTGGTGGGAGTTCGCCGAGTCGCTCCGGGGGGTGGTGAGCGAGCTAAATCGCCGTCACCGGGCCGGCGCGCTCAGCACGGTCGACTGGCTGCAGGGCTTCGACCGCCTGTGCCGGGCCCTCTACCGGTTCCGGGACCAGGTCCCCTACCGCGTGGAGGGCCCGGCCGTGCTCATCGCCTCGGTCCCGGCCGATCGGGTGCTCATCGGGCCCGCGCTGCTCGCGCTGGGTGCCCACGAATCGCGGTGGTCGCCGCGTCCGGTCGGGGGACTCTCACCGCGGGAGCTCGCCGAGGAACTGCGGCGCGAGCCGGTGGACGCGGCCATCGTGAGCGGGGGCACCGACGTCGATCCGCTCGTCATGGCCCGCTACGCGCAGGACCTCGTCGTGGTGGCGCACAAGGCCAGGACGCCCCTGGCGGTCCTGGGGGAGGGGTCCTGGCCGGATCCGCTTCCCGGGGCGGTGCGGCTCGGCAGCTTCCTGGAAGCGCACCGGTGGCTCGATGGGGTGGCGCCTTCGCATGACCCACCGAGGGAGGCCGTGGTCTCCGCGGAACCGGTCCCGCCCGCAATGAAGCGGGACGCCCGCGGCGAGCGCACCGACGCCGAGCGCGCGCCGGGGCCGGTCTGGAAACCCTCCATGGCGCTCGGATCGCCGCTCATCGACGAGCAGCACAGGCTCCTCTTCGAGCACGCGCGGCGCTTCACCGAGGCCGCTCAGGCCGGCGCGCTACCCCCCGGCTTGCAGCGGCTCCTCGGGTTCTTGGGAAACTACGCGCAGGCGCACTTCCGGCTGGAGGAGAGCCTGATGCGGACCGCGAAGTACCCGGACTGCGAGGCCCACGCGCGCGAGCACGCGGGCTTCGCCCGCGACCTCGAGGCCTTGGCGAACAGGCTCAAGGCCGAGGGCGAGTCCGAGCCGCTCCGGGCCGAGGCCGTCGAGTTCGTGCGGTCCTGGCTCATCGAGCATGTGAGCTCGAGCGACCAGCGCATCGCGCGGCACCTCAGGACCCGAGCGGGCCGGGCCTGAGAGGCCGCCGGCCCCGCCGGCGAGCGGAGCATCCAGGAAACCGGGGGAGCCGCGATCCACCGCTCACGACCGTGGTCGCCGCCGCCTGGCCCACCGGACCTCGCCCGGCGAGCTCTGCCGTCAGCCCTCGACGCCGCGGGGCCACCCGTTCGCGACCGGCGCGTGTCGGTCCATCCGGCCCCGGCGCGCCGGGCCGGATGGAAACCTCCCGGACGGGCTCCCGTCGACCGCGGCCTCAGATCTTGAAGGCCAGCGAGGCGTACCCCCGGTTGAGCGCGACGGTCATGGGGAGCTGCTTGGCGGCCGGACCCCATAGCTGGCGTGGGCCGGGCGAGCAGAACAGGTCCTCCTTGGCCCACTCGTCCCGCCGCGAGGCGAAGTAGCGGAAGGCCGGGGAGTCGCACTTCACGAGGGCCTTCTCGATCACCATCTCGTCCTTGCCGTGCCGCCGTTCGATGTTGAGGAGGCCGGTGAGCGGGAGGGCCACGGGCCAGCCGCCCTCGTCGAGGCGGGTGATGCTCGCCATGTAGCCGGTCTTGCCGGCGAGGATCAGCGAGCCCGCGGTCAGGCCGAGGTTGTAGGTGTAGGCCGCGTCGAACAGCGTCGGCGCGCCGCAGCGGCCCTCGTAGCCGAAGAAGTGGGTCTGGGTCTCGAACTTCACCTTGGGGTCGAGCTGGGTCACCCGGGCCGCCACCATGTCCTTGAGCAGCCGCTCGGTGGGGATGAGCGACACCTGCACGTTGCCGTGCGAGTCACGGTCGGCCACCAGCATGGTCTGGACGTAATCCGGCAGCGAGCGGAACAGCTCGGCCTGGCCCCCGCCGAGCCGGCCCTGGATGAAGGCGACGCGCTCCGGCGGGGTGGCGCTCACCTGCGCCGTGCTGGCCGCCATAACCTGGCTGATGCTGGCGATGAGGGCGTTCATCTCGGGGATGAACTCGACCAGCCCCTCCGGGACCAGGACCACCCCGTGGTTCAGGCCCCGCTGCGCCCGCGCGACGACGACCTGGGCGATGCGATCGATGATGGCGCCGAAGGGCATTTGCTTCTCGGCGACCTCCTCGGAGATGAGCGCCACGGCCGGCTTCACCTGCAAGGCCACCTCGAGCGCCACGTGGGAGGCCGCGCGCCCCATGAGCTTCACGAAGTGCCAGTACTTCCGCGAGGACGGCGTGTCCTGCAGGATGTTGCCGGCGAGCTCGGCGTAGATGCGGGTCGCGGTGTCGAAGCCGAAGGAGATGGGGAGGAGGTCGCCGATCTGGAGGTCGCCGTCGATGGTCTTCGGCACCCCGATCACCTGGACCCCCCGGCCGTCCTTCTTCACGCCCTTGAAGAGGAGCTCCGCCAGGATGGCCGCGTTGGTGTTGGAGTCGTCGCCGCCCACCACCACGATGGCGTCGAGGTCGTAATCGAGGCAAGTCTTCTTCACCGAGGCGAACTGCTCGTCGCTCTTGATCTTGGTGCGATCGGAGCCGAGGAAGTCGAAGCCGCCGGTGTTGAGGACCTGCGCCACCGAGGCGTCGGTGACCTCGAAGAGGTCGCCCTTCAAGAGCCCCTTCGGACCGGCGCGTACGCCGAAGAGCGTGTTCCCGGCCCCGAGCACCCTCTTCAAGCCGGCGATGACGTTGTGGCCACCGGCCGCCGGCCCCCCCGAGAAGAGGACCGCCACCCGCTTGCCGGTCGCCGGCGAGGGGTTCCGCCCGCGCCCCCGCAGGACCTGGTTGCCCGAGGCCGCCGCGGCGAGCGGGAACTTCTCGTTCACCTTGGGAGTATCCCGGGTCGAGACCTTCTCCGCCCCGCTCTCGAAGGCGACCGGCGCGAGGGTCCCGCCCTCCTTGAACACCGAGCACACCGGGACCTCGAGCTTCCGGATGCACTCCTCGAAGATGGAATGGTGCCTCTCCGTGCCTGTAATCACCGATACGATGTCGGACACAACCGTCCTCCTGTCTGGCACGAAACGGCGGGTCCTGCTCCCACCGCGCCTCGGCCGTTCTGTACCGTGCGCCGCCGTCCCTCCCGGGGCAGGCGCGGCGTCGGGTAGGGTACTCCACCTCGCCCCGGCGCGCCGCAAGGGAACGCGGCCCCCCGCCCGGCCGACGAAGCGAGCGCGCCGCGGGCGTAGGGTTCGCGCCCCGCGGCCCCGGGGGGTCGTTTGGAGGGCCGAGTGCGCTCGCCCCGTCCGCTCCCCGCCGTCGTGCCACAGACGGGGAGCCCCGGGCTCGGGCGGACGGCGCCCTCGCGGCCTATGGGCTGGGTGAGGTCCGGAGTGCGTCTCACGGAGGATCCATGTCCGGGTTAGGTTCCCTGCTCATCCGCGATCTCCTCGCCGCGTACCGGGCGCGCGCCCTGAGGCCCACCGCGCTCGTGGAAGCGCTCCTCGAGCGCCACCAGAGGAGCCCCGAGCTGCACGCCTGGATCGTGCCGCCCGGCGAGGCACCGCTCTTCGCCCGGGCCCGCGCACTCGAGGCCCTCGCTGCGGAGGAGCTGCCCCTCTACGGCATCCCCTTCGCGATCAAGGACAACCTGGATTGGGAGGGAGCCCCCACCACCGCTGGCTGCCCGGGCTTTGCTTACCGCCCGTCCCGCTCGGCCCCGGTGGTCGAGCGCCTGCTCGCGGCGGGAGCGATGGTGGTCGGCAAGACCAACCTCGACCAATTCGCGACCGGCCTCACCGGCGCGCGCTCGCCCTACGGGTCGTGCCGGAACCCCTTCGACGCCTCCTACATCGCCGGCGGCTCGAGCTCCGGTTCGGCGGTGGCCGTGGCGGTAGGGCTCGCCAGCTTCGCGCTCGGCAGCGACACCGCCGGCTCGGGCCGCGTCCCGGCGGCCTTCAACAACCTCGTCGGCCTGAAGCCCACCCGCGGCCGCCTGTCCTCACGGGGACTCGTGCCGGCCTGCCGCTCGCTCGACTGCGTTTCGATCCTCGCCCTGACGGCGGCCGACGCGGCTCGGGTGCTGGCGGTGGCGGAGGGCTTCGACGAGGCCGATCCCTTCGCGCGCCGCCCGGCTCCAGCGAGGAGGGTGCGGCCCATCGCGACGGAGGGCTTCTCCTTCGGAGTGCCGCGGGAGGCCGACCTCGAGTTCTTCGGCGATCGGGAGTATGCGCGCCTCTTCCGGGAGGCGGTCGACCGCCTGGCCGCGCTGGGCGGCCGTCCAGAGGAGGTCGATCTCGGCCCCTTCCTGGAGGGAGCGCGGCTGCTCTACGAGGGCCCTTGGCTCGCCGAACGGTACGCCTCGGTCGGAGAGTTCGCGAGCGCGCACCTCGAGGAGTGCCTGCCGGTCACGCGCGCCCTCATCACCGGTGGCGCCCTCCCGAGCGCGGTGGACGCCTTTCGTGCCCAGTACCGGCTCGCCGAGCTGCGTCGAGAGAGCGAGTCCGCCTGGCAGGGGGTGGACGTCCTCGTCACCCCCACCGCCGGGACCATCTACCGTCTCGAGGAGGTGGAGAGGGATCCGCTCGGGCCGAACGCGCGGCTCGGGCGCTACACGCAGTTCGTGAACCTCTTCGACCTCTCCGCGGTGGTGGTCCCGGCCGGCTTCCGGGCCGATGGGCTCCCCTTTGGCGTGACCCTGCTCGGCCAGGCCTGGGAGGACGAGGAGCTCCTCGTGCTCGCCCACCGCCTGCACCGAGCGGGACGGTTCCCCCTCGGAGCCCTGGGCTCCCCCTTCCCGGAGGACGACGCGCCTCCGGCTCGAGCGGCGGAGTTCCTGGAGCTGGCCGTGTGCGGGGCTCACATGCAGGGGCTGCCCCTCGCGCACGAGCTCGAGTCGCGCGGCGCGAGGTTCCTCGCTCGCACCCGCACCGCGCCGAGCTACCGCCTCTACGCGCTGCCCGGCGGGCCGCCGGCGAGGCCGGGGCTCGTCCGCGTGGCCACCGGAGGGACCAGCATCGAGGTCGAGGTGTGGGCCGTCCCGCTCGGCCAGGTGGGCCGCTTCCTCAAGGGCGTCCCTGCTCCGCTCTCCGTGGGCCAGGTCGAGCTGGAGGACGGTCGCCGGGTGTCGGGTTTCATCTGCGAGGGCGTCGGCGTGGCCGGGGCGCGCGACGTGAGCGGCTTCGGGGGCTGGCGCACCTTCCTCGCGGAGGCACGCCCCTGAGGTCTCGAGTCGCCCACCTCGCCAGCGAGTCCCCGCCGATCGCCCGCCCGCTCCCCGGCCCTTGGCGACGGAGGACCCCGCGAGACCCTGAGGGGAGTGGTGCACCCGCGGAGGGCGCGGGGCCCGCCCGGGCCGATCTCGGGAGGGGAGGTCCGGACCCGGGATGGGGCGGCTCAAGTCGGCACCGGAAGGGCGCTCGAGGTTGCGGCTCGCCCTGGACGAGCGCGGTCTTCGGGCACTCGTCACCGAGGACCTGCGCGATGGCCAGGCAGCGAGCCTGGCGGCGGATGGCCGCTGGCCGTCCGACCCGAACGCACGTTAGGTGAAACGCTCGCGCGAGAGCTTCTTGCGCGCGAGCCCTCAACAGGGCGGCCGCCGGTGGTCCGGTCCTTGCTGCCGAGCTCGCCCACGGAAGAGAGGCCGCGTGGAACGACCGCTTGGGATCGAGAGGGGGCCTGCGAACGTGGTGTCGATCGAGGCCGAGCCGAGCGCGTTCACGGTGGACCTCGCGCGCGCGGCGCTCCTCGTCATCGACATGCAGCGCGACTTCCTGGAGCCCGGGGGATTCGGCGAAGCCCTCGGCAACGACGTCGGCCGGCTCTCTGACGCACGGCGCAACTGCCGGGCGCTCCTGGAGGGTGCGCGGCAGGCCGGGCTCTTCGTGGTTCACACGCGAGAAGGCCATCGCGCCGACCTCTCGGACGCGCCACCCGCCAAGGTCGCGCGGGGGGCCCCCCGCATGCGCATCGGCGACCCGGGGCCCATGGGGCGGATCCTGGTCCGCGGCGAACGCGGTCACGACATCGTGCCCGACCTGGCGCCGCGCCCTGGCGAGCCGGTGGTGGACAAGCCGGGGAAGGGGGCGTTCTACGCCACCGATCTGCAGGCCATCCTGACCGGCCGCGGCATCGACGCGCTCCTGGTCTGCGGCGTGACCACCGAGGTGTGCGTCCACACCACCGTGCGCGAGGCGAACGATCGCGGCTACCGCTGCCTGGTCCTCGGGGATTGCTGTGGCTCCTATTTTCCCGAATTTCACGAAGTGGGGCTGCGCATGATCAAGGCCCAGGGCGGCATCTTCGGCTGGGTCTCGAGTTCGACGCACTTCCTCACCAGGGTGAGGGCCGCGGTCCCCGGCCAAGGGTGACCAAGGAGGAGCGACCGTGACGAAAGCGAAGCCCGCCGTGTGGACGACTGGCGACTGGAACGCCTACTTCGGCTTCGGCACGAACATCCTCGTGAACCTCCTCGTCTTGACGGGGCTCCTCCGCTTCGTCCTCAAGATGCCCGACGCGCTGGTGTTCGGCCGCATCCTGCCCGCCACCGGCCTCATGCTCTGCCTGTCCACCCTCTACTACGCCTGGCTCGCCTACCGCCTGGCGCGCCGGACCGGCCGCACCGACGTGTGCGCGCTGCCGTCAGGGGTCAGCGTCCCGCACATGTTCGTGGTCACCTTCGTGATCATGCTGCCGATAGCCCTCAAGACCGGCGATCCGGTGAAGGGCTGGGAGGCCGGCCTCACCTGGGTGTTCCTCCAGAGCTTCGTCCTCATGGCGGGCGGCTTCGTCGCCCCCATCATCCGCCGGGTCACGCCGAGGGCCGCCCTGCTCGGGACGCTGGCGGGCGTCTCCATCGCCTTCATCTCGCTGCGGCCGGCGATGGAGATGTACATGACGCCGACGATCGGGATCGTCTGCTTCGCCGTCATCATCGCCAGCTGGTTCGGAAAGGTGCGCTACTTCAAGGGCGCCCCGGCCGGCCTGGTGGCCATCGCCGTCGGCACCGCGGTGGCCTGGGTGTCCACGGCCCTCGGCCACCCCTTGGGCGGGGTCGGCTTGAGCAAGCTCGCCTCGGCGGTGGCCGACTTCGGCTTCGCCGTGCCCCACTTTGCCGGCCGGCACGTCTTTGCGGGCTTCGAGTACCTGGGGGTGATCGTGGTGACGGCCATCCCCTTCGGCATCTACGACCTCGTCGAGGCGATGGACAACGTCGAGAGCGCCTCGGTGGCCGGCGACTCCTTCCCCACCACCCGGGTGCTCACCGCCGACGGGGTGGTCAGCCTCGTCGGCTGCCTCATGGGCAACCCCTTCATCAACGCGGTCTATATCGGCCACCCCGGCTGGAAGGCCATGGGAGGCCGCATCGGCTACTCGGCCGCCACCGGGCTCACCGTCATCGTCCTCGCCTGGTGCGGCGTGCTGGCGGTGGTGGTGACCCTGGTCCCGGTGGTGGCCATCTCGCCCATCCTCCTCTACATCGGGATGCTCATCGGCGCGCAGGCCTTCCAGGAGACCCCCAAGGCGCACGCCCCGGCCATCGTGCTGGCGCTCGTCCCGCACCTGGCGGCCTGGGGGCGCCTGCAGATCGACAACGCGCTCGGTGCGGCCGGTACGAGCGCGGCGGCGCTGGGCTTCGACAAGCTCGCCGCGACCGGGGTCCTCTACCAGGGCATGGCGACGCTGGGCGGGGGCGCCATCCTGGCCGGACTCGTGCTGGGAGCGATCGCGGTCTGCGTCATCGATCGCCGCTACCGCAAGGCGGCGGTGTTCGCCCTCGCCGGAGCCATCCTCACCTTCTGCGGGTTCATGCACGGGGAGGCCATCGGCCTGGGCCAGTCGCCGACGGTCGCCTGCGCTTACCTGGCGGTGAGTGCGATCCTCGCCGGCTGCGCATACTTCGCTCCGACCGGGACCCGTGAGCCGGCGGAGGTGGGCGAGATGATTCACGCCCAGGCCGTAGCGAGCGGCGCGGACTAGGAGGGGCGCGCTCGCGGCGGGACCCGGGCGAGGCGCCGCGGCGAGCCTTGGGCCGCGGCGCTCACGCGCGCGCCACGATCGCGAAGGACGGGGCCCGCGCGAGCATGGACGAGGTGCGCCAGGTGACGACAGCCGGGACAAGAGCCCGTGGTGCTCGTGACCGGCGCGGCACGCAGGTCCCGGGCGGTGGAGCTCCGCTTCGCCGTCAACTGCCTCGCGCACTACGTGCTCTCGCGGGCGCTCCTCCCGCTCCTCCTACGCTCGGCGCCCTCGCGCATCGTCAACGTGAGCTCGGCCGGCCAGGCGCCGGTCGACTTCGACGACCCGATGCTCACCCGGCGCTACAGCGGCACCTACCCGTACGGCCAGAGCAAGCTCGCGCAGATCCTGTTCACCCTCGACCTCGCCGAGGAGCTCTCGGGGCGCGGCGTCATGGTGACTGGCGCTCCATCCCGCCACCTACATGCGCACCGAGATCGTGTCGGCGCCGGCGAGCTCCCTCGAGGAGGGCGTCGAGGCGACGGTCCATCTCGTGGCCGGCGAGGAGGTGGCGGGGGTGACCGGCGCCTACTTCGACGGGATGAGGGAGGCGCGGGCCCACGGCCAGGCCTGCGACGAATGCGCGCGCGAGGCTGCGGGCGCGGTCGGAGCGCCTCGCCGCCCGATCGTGGCAGGGGCGTCCCTCCCCGGGCCGGGCACGGGGCGAGCCGCCCAGGCTAGCGCGGAGCCGCGGCCGGCTGCGGCGCGAGCCGGGCGCCCCACCGCGCCGCCTCCTCGGCCCGTCCCGCCTGCGCGTAGAGGTCCCGGAGCGTCCGGTAGGCCGCCTGGGTACGGTGGAAGGTGGGACCTCGCGCACTCTCGAGATCGCGCGCGGCTCTAAGCAGAAGCGCCTCCGCCTCCGCGAGGCGCCCCAGCGTGAGCAGGCATCCCCCGATCGCGACCCGGGTGCTGGCGATGTGCCAGTCCCCGGGCCCGTAACGGCTGGCCCGCGCCGCCTCCACCCGGCGCAGGACCGCCACCCCGTCCCCGGCCTGGTCCGTCTCGCAGGCCGCGGTGGCATAGGTGTTCCAGGCGTACAAGGTGGTGGGATCGTCGAAGCCGACCGTGCGCTGCAGCCCCTCGGCCGCCCGTCGGCTGAGGGTGGCCGCCTCGGCGTAGCGGTGTTCCTCCTCGAGGCAGTCGGCGAGCCCCGTGACCGACAGCAGCGTCTCCTTGTGCTCCGGCCCGAAGACGCGGGCGCGTGCGTCGGCCACGTGCCGGAGGAGCGGCTCGGCCTCCTTCACCGCGTGGAGCCCCATGAGCGAGCCGGCGTAGGCGCTCTCGAACGCGAGGACGTCGGGGTGGTCCGGCGGCAAGGCCTTGCGCGCGACGGCAAGGGCCTCGGCCGAGAGCGCGCTCGCCTCGGCGTAGTGCCCCTGTTCCCCGCGCAGCACCGCCAGGTTGCTGAGCGGGTAGGCGCTCTTGGCCCGGTCCCGCTCGCCGAGCAGGCCGTACAGCCGGATGGCGGACCGATAGGCCTCCGCCGCCTCCTGCTCCCGCCCGGCTTGCTTGAGGGCGATGCCGAGCAGGTCGTAGGCCTGTGCCCGCTTCTGGCCGGGGTGGACCCGCTCGAGCAGCGCGAGGGCCTCCCGGAGCGAGACCTCGCCCTCGTCGAACCGGCCGCTGCGCCGCAGGGCATCGCCGCGCGTCATGAGCGCATCGGCGAGGGGCTCGGGGCCCCCACGGTGAGCGCGCAAGAGCGCGATCGCACCGTCGCTCGCCTCGATGGCCTGAGGGTAGCGGCCGAGGTTGTTGTTGGTCTCAGCCAATAGACCGAGCATCGAGGCCTTGACGAGGGGCTCCTCGCCCCGGTCGAGGGCCAGCTGAGCGGCCGCTCCGTCGAGTAACTCGGCGACCGTCACGTCACGCCGACCGGCGATGGGGTCGGCCGAGGTGAGCACCTTCTCGAGGAACTCGCCACGGCGGGCGGCCAGGCTGCGCGCCTGCGCCGTGGTGCGGGCCTGGTACGCGTAGAGGAGGCTGGCGGAGACGAGGCTCAGGGTCAGCGCGGCGGTCATCCCGGCCGCAAGGGCGTTGCGCCGGAGGAACTTCCGGGCGCGGTAGAGGAACGTCGGCGCCCGCGCGCGAATGGGCTCCCCGTCGAGGTAGCGGCGGAGGTCCTCGTCCAGGGCCGCCGCCGACGGGTAGCGCTCCTCGGGGTCCCGCCGCAGGGCCTTCGCCACGATGCGGTCGACGTCGCCGCGCAGCCGGCGCGCCTCGACGAACCGCGTTCCCGGGAGCCCCCCGGCGAGCGCCGCGGCCCTGCTCACCGGGATGGGCTCCCGCCCGTCGCCGGCGGCGCCCTCCGGGGCCTCCTCGAACCGCGGCAAGCCGCCGGCCAGCACCTCGTGGAGCATGACGCCGAGGGAGTAGACGTCGGAGGCGGTGGTGATGGGCGCCCCGGCGCGCTGCTCGGGGCTCGCGTAGCCCGGGGTGAGGAAGCGGCCGGCGTCCACGGTCATCGCGACTCCGGCCTCGGTCAGGGGATCGAGCAGCTTGGCGATGCCGAAGTCCAGGAGCTTGGCCGTCCCGTCCGCCGCCACCAGGACGTTGCGGCACTTCAGGTCGCGGTGGACGATGAGGTGCTGGTGCGCGTACTCCACGGCGGCGCAGACCTTGCGGAACAGGCGCAGGCGTTCCTCCAGCCCGAGCCGGTGCGATGCGCAGTAGACCTCGATGCTCTCACCGTCGACGTACTCCATGGCGAGGTACAGGCGGCCGTCGGCGGTGACCCCGCCGTCGAGGAGCCGGGCGATGAAGGGGTGTTCCAGCCTGGCCAGGTACTGCCGCTCCAGGCGGAAGCGTGCAGCCGCCTGGGCCGCGTCCACATCCCCGCGGGCCAGCTTGACCGCCACCTTGGCGTCGTACTGGCCGTCCACCCGGCGGGCGAGGTAGACGGTGCCCATCCCCCCGCGGCCGACCTCGGCCTCCAGGAGGTAGGGCCCCACCGTCCGTCCGAGATCGCTCGTCGGCTCGGACCGCGCGAAGACCTCGGTCGCCACCGCCGAGGTCACCAGCGCGGCCACCTCCTCGGCGCCGAGCAGGTCCTCCACCTCGCGGCGCAGCGCCGGATCCTCTGCCCCGGTGCGGGCGAGCAGGCGGGCCCGCGCCTCGCCCTCGAGCTCGAGCGCCTCGGCGAGCACGGCCTTCACCTTGTGCCACCGCTCGGGTGTCATCGCGCCGCTCGGATGCGGCCCCGCGCTCCGCCGGAGCCAAAGCCTGGGTGAGTAGGCTCGGGCGAGCATGCGGCCCGGCGCCTCGCTCGTCAACGAACTCCGCGCCGCGCCCGGTCGCGCACCCCCGCCGCGGGAGTCGCTCGGCCGGGCCGGCGAGGAGTCGCGCGCCCGACGCTTCGTAAGGAGCGCGCGCTCCAAGAGAGACCGGGGGGTCGGCGCGAGACGGCTCCGCCTGGCGCTAGCTCAGCTCGCGCGCCAGCCAGAGGCGGGCGGTCGCCCACTCGCGCTTGATCGTCGCCGGCGAAAGCTCCAGGGCCGCCGCGATCTCCTCGACGGTCATCCCTCCGAAGCAGCGCATCTCGACCACCCGCGCCTGCCGCCCGTCGAGCGCCGACAGCTTCTGCAAGGCCGCGTCGATCTCCAGGATGCCGAGAGCGCGCTGCTCGGCGGGGACGCCGAGGGCTCCGAGGCCGGTGTCGAGGGTGACGCGCTGCCAGCCGCCACCGCGCCTGAGGCGACGC
>Ga0335081_10002094_pt1 | contig 31433 bp, 30 predicted proteins | sample Lox_Sample_35_FD_206713 | JGI IMG/M metagenome (GOLD analysis project Ga0335081, IMG submission 206713) | Soil microbial communities from Loxahatchee National Wildlife Refuge, Florida, United States - Lox_Sample_3.5 | ecosystem: Environmental > Terrestrial > Soil > Wetlands | place: USA...
ATTTGGCTTCCGACGTCGAGTTCCCATCGCAACTCCTCGTCAGGGGGTGGTGTTGCGAGGACCCCTTGAACCCGAGCAGCACGCCCGGCATGACGGTGGCCCCTGCCTGTTCGCATTGCGCTCCAAGCCAGGCGTCGAGCCGTGCGCGGAGAACCGAGACCGCGTTCACCGGATGTGCCAGGCGCTCGTCGTGGTAGTCGAGGGTGACGTGCGAGTGCGGGTTGAGGAAGGTCAGTCGGTTGCATGTGATGATTCGCTCGACGGGCGCGTCGTGGACGAAGTCTGGCCAGAGATCCTCCATTACGCGGGAGTACAGAACGCCGCCAGACAGGTTCTTGGCGCCGGGCTGTGTGCCCCGCTCGATGACAAGGACCTCGTGTCCGGCCCGGGCGAGTTGGTAAGCCGTGACGCAGCCGGCGATCCCGGCTCCGACCACGATGACGTCGAAATCCACCGCGGGGGTGCCTGACGATGCTGTCATCTCGCGTGCTCACTCGACGGTGCGGCCGGGGCGGAGCGATCGCTCCACCCCGCCCGGTCGCCGTCAACCCAGAGCGTGCTCCTTGACCTTCTCCGCGATGTCGTCCGCGGCCAGCCAGCCGGACGTGAGGGAGAACCCATTGGCCGACCCGGGGATCGGCAGGCTGTAGCTCTCGCCCCAGAGCCCGCCAGCGTCACATCCGACGACGTACAGGCCGGGGATCGGCTCGTCGTCCTTGTCGATGGCGCGCCAGTGGTCGTCGACCTTCATGGCGCCCATGCTGATCATGATTCCGGTCTCCATCATCACCGCGTAGAACGGGCCCTCCTCAAGCGGGATCAGGTACCGCACCTCCTTGTGGAACTTGCGGTCCTCGCCGGCCTGGCAGTAGCCGTTGTACTCGTCGACCTCAGCCCTGAGAATCGCGGGATCGACGCCGATCTTGCCGGCCAGCTCCTCGATCGTCGCCGCGCCGAATACGTTGGTCCGGGATTCATCGGCGGCGTCCGCCGCGATCTCTGCGGGCAGACCGGGCAGCTTCGCGTAGTTGAGGATGTAGATGCCGAGGCCGACCTCGTTGCCGACTTCGGCGAGCTTGCGGATCTGCTCCTGCCCGAGGATGGCCCAGTACATCGCCCCGGGAAGACCGGCCACCATGTCCCCGGCATGGCCGAAGTTCAGGCCGACGACCTCATTGGTGAACCGCCGGCCGTGTTGGTCGACCCACAGGTAAGGCTGCATCCCGGCACAGTTGGTCTCGCTCACAATGGCCTTGTCCCGCATGAACGGGAACAGCAGCAACGTGCCGATGTTCCGGTTCGTGACCGCCCCAACCTCCAGGAGCATGTTGATTCCGTCGCCCGTGTTGCCCGGGCCACCGACATTGATCATCTTGGCACCGACGTCGTACTTGCTGTACCTATCGAGCATCTCCGGGCTGGCCGCGTAACCGCCCGTCGCGACGACCACCGCCTTCGTCCCCAGCCTGACCTCCTGCCCGTCCGAGTCGGTGGCCAGGACACCGGAGACCTTACCCTCCTGCATCAGGATGCGCTTCGCCGGAGTCGCGAGGAAGATATCCACCCCCCGGCGGCGGGCTTCGGCCACCTGGAGGTCGATGACGTGCGCGATCTCCCCCTCCGGCAGGTGCCACGTGCGGAGCTCGCCAGGCTGGTCGGGCGCCGTGATCTGGACGTCGTTGTAGACGACACCGAGCTCTTCGCGGAGCTTTGCGACGCTCTTGGCGGCATTCTCGACGAACCGCGAGACGATCGCCGGGTCAGCGCGCCAGTGCGAGTAGTCGAGGTACCGCTCGTACGCCTCGACCTTCCCGACATGGATCCCTCGCTTCTCCTGCTCGTCGGACTCAAACGCCGCGTGCCCCTCGGCAAAAGCCGAGCTACCGCCGGGCTGCGGTTCCTTCTCGAGCAGCGCGCAGCTGAGGCCGTCCTTGGCCGCCTGCAGGGCCGCCGAAAGCCCCGAAATTCCGCCGCCAATCACGACGAGGTCATATGCGGCATCGAATTGATCACCCATGACTGTTCTCCTAAGCGTGGTCCTTGACTGTCACTTGCCCGAGCGCGGCCTGGAGCGCGGGGATCACCTCGTAGAGATCGCCCACGATCCCGTAGTCGGCCCGGCGGAAGATGCGTGCTTCGGGATCAGCATTGATGGCCACGACCACCTTCGCGTCGCGCACCCCTTCCAGGTGCTGAGGCGCTCCGGAAATGCCAATCGCGACGTAGAGCCGGGGCGAGATGTGCTGCCCAGATCGACCGATATAGCGCTCCTTCGGGACCCAGCCGAAGTCGTCGGCGATCGGCATCGAGCACCCAATCTCCGCCCCCAGCGTCTCGGCCAGGTCCTCCACCAGCGCCAAGTCCTCCTTCGCCTTGAGCCCTCGACCGACGGCGACGACGCGTTCGGCGTCGCGCAGGCCGCCGCGCGCGCCAATCACGGGCTCCGTCTTCTCGATCCGGATGTCCGCCGGGCGGCTGTTCTCGAGCCGCTCGATCGGTGTCGGAGGCACGTCGCCGGGGAAGGGCGTGTCCTCGCCGATATATAAACCCGCCACCGGCGCACCCGACTGGAGCGTCTCGACGACACGGCCGCCCAAATCCGTTCGCTCCACAACGACTGTCTCGCCCTCGAGTGAGATACCGAAGACGCCCGGGACGACGACTGCACCCACCGCTGCTGCCGCGGCCCCGAGCAGCGCCCGGTCCGGGGGCGTCGTCGTCGCGAGCACCACGCGCGGCTTGGCGGCCGACACCGTCGCCGCCAGCGCCGAGGCGTACGCCTCCGCGGGGACGTCGTCGGCAACATTGATCCAGATCACACGGTCCGCTCCCGCGGCAGCCGCGGCCTCAACAACCGACCGGGGCCCGACCACGCCGACGGTCACGCCTCCGCCCAAGCCCCGAAGCGCGCGAACCATCCCGCCAAGCCGCCTGACGTCCGCAGCCAACACCCAGCTTTGGACGCTCATATCGTTCGTCCCCGCTGTCGGATGTGCCCTCGTGCGCTCACAGCACGCCGTCCTCGCGGAGAGTGGCGAGGAGCTGTCCAGTCGCGGACGCAGCGCTGCCGTCGAAGATGTGAGCCGAACCAACCTCGGGTACGTCGGTGGACCGCGACTGCAGCCTGTCGCGCGGCTGAATCCCGAGGTCCGCCATAGGGACCGCGCTGATCGGACGCTTACGCGCCGCCAGGACCTCCTTCATCCCGGGCACCTGCTTCTCTGCAGACGCCGCCGCCACCGCGAGCACCGCCGGAAGGGCGAGACTCACCACCTGCTCGCGATCGCCCATGCGACGGGTTGCCACGACGCGACCGCCCACCGCCGTCGCGGTCGAGACACCCAGCATCGCCGGCCATCCGAGAGCACCTGCCAAAGCAGCCGGAACCCCGGCGTACGCCTCGGCATCGCCGATGACCGCCACGTCGACCTGGCCGACCCATCGGATCACGGCCGCCAACAGATCGGCCGTCGCCCCGTTATCCGCAAGACTCGGGGCGTCCGGAACCGCGACGACCTGCTCAACGCCGCGGGCCAACCCCCAAGTCGCGTCCCCGTCTCCGATAGTGACCCCTACCGCGTTGCCGGCCGAGCCCGCAGCGAGCGCGAGCCCGAGAGTCACCGCAACATGATCATCCTCTCCCGGGGTCATCCGCGCGCCGCGCCAATCGACCGAACCGTCGCTGCGCACCGCGGCATCCTCCGGATCTCTCGCCCACTTATAGACAACGACGACCTTCACGACCCCAACCTCCATGTCGGTAGCCGAACACGCCGCGAGCAGGCACCTTCGCACGGCCCACCACGCAAACTCCCATCGCCCGAGTCGTGCCCGCCGTTGATCTTCGTGGGAAGCATAAGACCCACTTGGTCCGCAGAAGTGTCGAACTGAAGATCGCGTACTCGCGATGCCAGCGCATCGGGCTTACTCCGTAGAACCCATGCGCAGGACCACTGACGTCCCCCGCTCGTGGTCGACCATCGCTCGCGGGCAGCCGATTCGGCGTGCGCGCCGCGTGGACGATCCACGGGTCAGGAACCGGGCCGCTCACACAGCGCTCTCCTGCGGCACCTCGCGTGCGTCTGCAGTGCGTGCGCGGAGTCTCGTCTGGCACGCCACACAAGACGTGGTCCCGGCCGGTCTGTGCATGACCAACGCTCTCGCCTGGAAACAGGCACGGTCGCTCACGACGCTCTCCTACTGAAGCATGCCTACGCTGCCGACACCCCGCCCGAGCGCGAGCAGCTCGGCCTCCAACCCGAGACGTACCTCGAGTCCATCGTCATCACCAAGTCAGGACACGTGGACCACGGACCACCCGCTGGATGCGTCGGCCGCCGCGGGGCACCGGCGATATACGTGAGTTACACACACCAATAGCCGATCGGCTCACACCAACAGCCGGTGGCGCTACCCGCCTGACCTGCCAGCCGTCGCCGGGACCATCGCCCTATGCGTGCCCTCGATGCGCGTCATCCATTGGCGCGCTGTTTCTCGTTCGTGGGGCGGTTGACCGGCGCTGTCGCACGCACTCGCCCAACGGAATTGACAACATCGACATCACGCACGCCGTTTCGAACGACCACCCCGATTCTTGCCGCGACGTGCGACCCCAGACGATGTGCCGAGACCAGGCCGTCCGCCCGCCAACCCGCTCGTAGTAGAGCGCACGACCGCCGAGATTGGTTTCGAAGCCTGGTCGTGGGTGATGCAGGTTAAGCGCGGCTGGATGCGCGACGGCCCGCGCGATAGCGGGCCGTCAACAGTCGCTACTCGTGTGCCTAGATCGACTGAACGTTCTTGGCGGCCGGACCCTTGGGCCCTTGCTCGGCGTCGTAGGACACTTTCGCGCCCTCGGCGAGCGAGCTGAAGCCGCGACCGGCGATCGAGGAGTGATGCACGAAGAGGTCCCTGCTCTGGTCATCGGGCGTGATGAAGCCGAAGCCCTTGTCGTCGCTGAACCACTTCACGGTTCCAGTTGCCATATATTCCCTCCCGGGAGATTTTGTGCTGCGCAAACGCGGGAGGTGCTGGAATGCAACAACTACGAACGCGGGCACTACTTTCGCCGAGCACTATTGCCCGACTCTTGAAGCGAGTGTAGCCGCCGGGGGCTGAGACCCTCGGCAGGACATCGTCCCGCTGTGAGCCCAGCGCACTTGGGCCGCGGATGCGCCCCCTCGTTTCCGCGCACGCGGGAACGAACGAGAGGCGTCACCTGTGACGGAGCTGGTTGTGCGAGCGCGCCGCCGCGTGTCGTGCCTGCGCGGTGCTATCTCACGCCTCTTCGGCGGCGTGCTCGGGTGCGATCGGCGGCGGCCGAAACAACGGATAAGTCAACGTGACCGCCTCGGCCACGTCGGTAACGGTGTGGTTGGTGTTTCGGGCCTGACGGCGCAGGCGCTCGAACGCCTCGTTGGCGGTGATCCCGTGGCGCTCCATCAGGATTCCTTTGGCTTGCTCGATCCGGGCGCGCCGGCTGAGCGCGCCCTGGGCGCGGCTGAACTCGGCGTAGCGGCGCAGCGCGACGTCGAGGCACCGCGCATCTGGTCGGGACCGTCGTGCTTGAAGGACGCGAAGATGCCGCGCTTGGCCGCGTTCTCGACGAACTTGGGATCGCCTCCATCGACGTCGACGATGACCGGGCAGGCGGCCTGCCACACGATCTCTGAGATCAGATCCAAGGCGTGGGCGTGCTCGTGTCCGAGCCCCACTACGGCGACATCGGGGCGATCACGCTCGGTTGCGGCGGCAACTTGGAAGACCTCGGTCAGCCTGGAGACGACGGAGTGCCCGAGGTCGGAGACCACGCCGGCGATCTGATCCAGTCGCTGCTCGTTCTCGTCTGCGATCAGCGCGTGCGGCCGCTCAACCGAGTCTTCGTCCATCGCGGTTGAGGATTCCGCCTGGGGGCGGTTTCAGCTCCGTAGCTTGAGTACATTCTCGGCGTCCGCTCTACTGACCCGGCGGACGCCGCGCCCGGCTCCACACCCCTGGCCAGGCTTCCAGATCAGCCCTCTTCTCGCTGGTCCCATGCCCGCACCGAGACCATGGAGCCGGACCGCTACAGCTCACCAGAAGACCTACGCGCCCACGCACGAGCCGTCCGGGAAGCCTCCGAGCAACTCAGGGCGCACGCTCGCGCCCTCCGCGCCACGGCCAGCAGGGTGCTGGCTGATGGGGAAGGGCTTAGGACCCAGCTAGCTGCTGCGTCGGAATCACCTACCGCCAACGCCAGACTGCCGGGTGGGGCGCCGCGAGTTGAGAGAGTTCACCTGACCGCCCAATCAAGTGCCGCCGGCCCAAGCGAGCCCGAGGTACCAATCTCTGTGGCCGATCTGGGATCGCTGTCGCGCGGCTCGGCGAGACGCTCGAGTACAGCGCCAGACTCGCCGAACAGCACGCCGCACGGGAGCGAGCCGCCGGGCGCCAGGCCTCCGAAGGCGCCGAACTTTCCGCCGCCCAACACGCACATCATGCTTCCGCCCGCAGCCGTGACCTCGCCCGCCGCGACGCCACGACCGACCCTTCCCGTCAATCACTGCAGGTCAGCCATTACGTGCCGTAAGCGAGCGAGCTTCCCCAGGCCCGACGTCGACGCGTTCGCCCGTCTGCTCCCCGGCGTCGACGCCGCGCTCGCGGGCACCGCATCCCTCGTCGGCCACCCCACACCATCGGCGAGCGCAAGCCGTGACGGCTCGTCGGAGAGGCTCGAGGTCAGATGTCGGCGAGGGTGAGGCGCGGCTTGGGGACCTGAACCGAACGTATCTCGCTCTCGACTCTCGCTTCTCGATCGGATCGACCCGGCTCCGAACGCCAAGCTCGTATGCGTCACCGGCTTGACGCCGACCAGAGGCGGCGAGGGTAACACCACGACCGTGGTCAGCCTCACCGACCTGCTGGCAGCCAGCGGACGGCGCGCGGTCGCATGCCGGCGCGAGGCTTCACTCGGTCCAGTGTTCGGCGTCCAGCGGCGGCGCCGCGGGCGGCGGCCGCGCGCAGGTCGTCCCAATGGAGGAGCTGAACCTTCACTTCACGGGCGACATCCATGCGATCGGCGCCTTGAACAACCTGCTGGCGGCGATGATCGACGCTTCGATCCTGCACGGGAACCCGCACGACATCGATGCGCTGCGCGTCCCCTGGCGCCGCCCGACCCGCGGCCCGCTCTGCCGGCACAGTCCATCAGACTGTCGCCCTCGACATGTCCGGGACGTCAAGGCATCCGACTGGGCCTCGAGCTCGGTCGATGTTAGGTCGGACGCGTCCTGCAATCCCGTCCGCGTCAGACGTACGAGACCGAAGCGGCTTGGTACGCATCAAACGTGCTGCGTACCAAGGTCCGGCCACTTCCTGTGGCTAGGGCTACTTCGAGGACTTGGCAACCTGCTCGATAAGGTCGACGATCATGATCAGGGCCTCGGCCGTCTGATCAACTTTCTGCACAGCAAAGCTCAAGACGTGACGGGTTCCAGCGAACGCAACCTGCGCACTCGCGCTCGGCGAGAGGAACTCCCCGAGAGCCGCATCGCATTGCCTGGCTTGGTCGTGTAGCTCGGGCGACCAGGCGTCGAGCTGGCAGACCCGTGCGGCCCAGCGTCGACGCGCGTCATCGGTCGCAGACATTGGACCCTCTTCGTTGGTAATGGGGCATCTGACAGTCCAAGTACCGGGTAGGCCGACAAAGCCCCTCCTGCGGCGATGTCGTCTGGCTTGCCGGAGCCGCGAGTGGAAGCGCCGCCGCGCCTCACGTCCCGGATGCCGCTCGCGGAACGGTCAGGTGCCCGCGGTACCTTCGACGCGTATGGGAGCCACCGCGGATTCACCGCTCGACCGCATCGCAGAGCGCCGACGCGCCGTCGCACTCGCGCGGCATTACCGAGAGGCGGAGGGTATGTCGATTGCGCAGATCGCCGAGCGGCTCGGCCGCGCGCCCGCGACGGTCAAAGGGTACTTTTACGACCCGACCGGCGAGAAGGCGCGCGCGGTCAAGCGCCGCTATCAAGGGGTATGCCGCGGCTGCGGGAGACCGACCGCGGCGCGCGGCGGCAAGGGCGACGCGTACCAGTACTGCAACTGCGCCGCGAGGCGCTCTGTCGTATCCCCGGCGCAGCCGGGAGGAACTCGAAGGGATGTTCTTGGGTCCAATGGCTTACCCGGATCCGGAAGGTGAAAGGAACAATCGCATGCCAGGAAAGCGACGGTCATGCCCAGGTGTCAGGGGTGAGGCGTCGCGGGACCCGCGTGATATGGCGAAAGCTGGATTGCTTGAAGCCGAATCTCCAGAAGATGAAAAGTCGCATCCGCCGGAAAGGCATCTGTTACCGGCGCCATGCTCTGCGATGGCATTCTTGCAGGGCCGTCGCAACCTTCGGGGCATGGAGCGTTGCCCAGTGAGGGCAATTAAGGAGATGAGTCGGACGCCTAAGTCACGCTCGGACGTACGACAGGGACGAACGCGGGATCAACCCTCGAGGCGCGAGCCCCAAGGTGACGGAAGGCCCATAGTAGTCGTGGGAGTAGCGACCCACCGAGGAGGACGGGAGAGCCGTCCGCAGGGCGAAGGGGCCTAGGTGACTGGAGACCCAAGAACCGGGAGGTATGCGTAATGCAGAGTGCCGCAACGGTCCTGGATGTCCTTCGTGATCAGCCAACCACGATCACGACATAGTCACTGGAGAGCCCGGTGATCGGAAACGGTCACGCCGGGTTCGGGAGGGCGGCGTCGGAAAAGGACCCGCAAGGGCACCTCGCCGGCGTCGTACCTCGGCGCGGTGTCATCCCGGGGCGATCGCACCGACCCGGACCCGCGAGTGGGTGCGCGACGCGATCCGCACCTGGCAAGCGCTGTACGGGAGTCCGCCGTCCTCGACGGACTGGTCTCGCACCCACGCGCGACGACGGGGTGGCGAGGCGTTGAAACGCTGGCGGGACCGGGATTGGCCGGCGCCCTCCACCGTCATCGACCTGCACGGCACCTGGGCGGCGGCGCGGTCCGACGCCTTCCCTGACGACTGAACCGAAACCAGAGAGGGGCCTGCGCGGCCCGGCCCGGTACCTGGCCGGCAAGGATGGCCGAGCACCTCGCCAACCACGACGAACCGCCTGAGCGCGATGACGGCTGGCAGGACCTCGCAGTAGCAAACCCCACCTTCCTGCTCGAACGCCTAGGCAGCGAATGCGGCGATCTCCAATTCCTGCGTGAGCTCACCGTCAACGGGCTCGACGCAATCACCGCCCAGCCCGGTCCCGCCAGCGGCCGCGTGGTCTGGGACCTGGACTGGCAGCGCCTCGAGTCCTCCGCCGGCAAGGTGCGCAAGCTGACGGTGACAGACACCGGCACCGGCATGCGCCCCGACCAGCTTGGGCGCTACATCAACCAGCTCGCCTCCAGCAGCCGCGAGCAATCCCACACCGCCAACTTCGGGGTCGGCGCGAAGGTCGCCGCGGGCTCCCGGAACCCGCACGGACTCGAATACCGCTCCTGGCACCAGGGCCAAGGCTCGCTGGTGTGCTTCAAGCGACACCCCGACGGCCGCTGGGGCCTCGAACCCCAACGCTGGGAGAACGGCCACACCGCCTTCTGGCGACCACTCGACGAGCAGGACAAGCCATGGCTGCTGCGCGGCCAGGATCACGGCACCCAGGTGGTGCTGCTCGGCCAGCACGAGCGCCACGACACCACCCAGGCGCCGGCCAGCGTCACCGACACCCGCCGGCACTGGATCACCCGCTACCTCAACAGCCGCTTCCGGCAATTCCCAGACGGGATCGAGGTGCTCGTCCGCGACCACCTCGACCGCGCACAGACCGGACAGCTCACGCGCGCGGAGGGCGAGCGCACTCATGTCGAGCGCCGCGCCGTGTGCGGCGGGATCGTCGAGCTCAGCGATGCGGTCGCGTGTTGGTGGGTGCTCGACGACGACCACCGCGCCCGTCGCCGCGAAGCCGGCACCTGGACCTCCAGCGGCCACATCGTCGCGGTCAACGCTGACGAGCTCTACGACCCCCTCGCCCAGACCCGCGGCGGGTACGGACGCCTGCAGGATTTCGGGGTCCGCTTCGGCTACGAACGCGTCGTCATCCACCTCGAACCCGCCGTCGAACCGCACCGCCTGCAGGCCAACACCGCCCGCACAATGCTGCTCCTCGACCACGAATCCCTCCCCTGGACTCGCTGGGGCGACGAGTTCGCCGCCGCGATGCCCGGCGAGATCCGCCGACTCCAGGAACACGCCGCCAGCACCGACGGCACCCCACGCCAAGAAGCGATCCGCAGCCGCGTCGCTTCGATCATCCCGCTCTACCGCCTGAGTCCCTACCGGCCCGCACAGCTACCCCGCAGACCGTCTCTACAGCGAGAGGCTGGCCCGGCTGAGGACGCCCCTGCCCACGCCAGTTCACGCAACGATCGGCCTGCGGACGAGCCTCGAGACCGGCCCAGCGCCAGCGCGGCGCCGCAATCTGCGGCTCACGACGTTGCGTGCGATCTGCTCAGCGGCACGCCGCCTGGCGAAGGTCCCGATGAAGAGGCGCGTGGCGAAGCGAGCGTGAGCCTGCCTGATGTGGGGTGGATCTCAGCGCGCGACGGCAGCCGCGCCGAGGGTGATCTCGAGGACCAAGCCGCCCGCTATCACCCGGCCCGTCACGAGCTGACGATCAACGCCGACTTCCGAGCGATCACCGACATGATCGGATACTGGCGGCGCAGATACGAGGGCGTCCCGGGCGCGCGAGCGGTGATCGAAGCGCAGGTATGCGAATGGTGCGAGCAGGTGCTGGTCGAGGTGGTGCTCGCCGCCCGTCACTCGAAATGGGACGAGGACCAGCTGGCTGGGCTGCTCTCGCCGACGTCGCTGTCGGCCGCGCTGCTGCCACGCCACCTATTGCACTCGATGCTGCAGAAGCGACTCGGCCAGAAGCTCGGAGCGCCGCACGCCCGTCAGACGCGCGCCGACCCCTCCGGGCGCCACATTGACGCCTCGCGGTCACGGCGAAGCGCCGCGAAGGGATCCCGACCGTGAGCAGGCCACCGATCAGGATGCGTGTAGCGCTCTGCGGGCTGGTTCCCTGTACCGCCGTCGACGACATCCGACGGCCGGTCGGGCTGTCTGACGCGCGCAATCTCATGTCCAGCCATTGCCGTGCTGTTGAGAGATGATGAGCGACGAGGTCGGTAGCGCACTCGTCCGCCAGCTTGCGCGCGCTCTGCCAGGCGCGCTGGATGACGATGGCCTCGAGGAGCTGGCCGCCAAGCTTCGTCCCTACTTGGCCGACCGCTCGGCTGATGAGCGCGACGCTCGGCAGCTGATGACCGTCGCGGAGGTTGCGGCACGTCTGAGAACGAGCCCGAAGTGGGTGTACGCCCACCAGCACCGGCTGGGCGCGATCAAGCTCGGAGACGGACCGAAAGCGAGGCTGCGATTCGACGCCAGAGCGGTTGCCGAGCTCGAAGGGACGGGCCGTGAGATCGAGCCCGACCCAGACGTCAAACCCCCGCACGAGGCGAAGGTCAAGAGAACGCGCCGACGGCTCCTCTCCAGGCCGCTTCCGCCGATCGGTCGCGGTTCGGATCCGGCGTAGGGTTCCGGCTCATGACAACGAGACACGACCGCCCCACACCCGGCCAGGCCCGGCCGCAGCGCACACCCGCCAACAACAAGCGCCGCCGTGGCCGCCCCAAGACCGGGAGCGTCGAGACGTGGGCGCGCAAGAACGGCGACGTCGGCTTCGGCGTGCGGTTCATCGACCAGCACGGCATCAGACGCTATGAGCGATGCGGCCTCGCGAGCGAGGGATGGTCGCGCCGGCGCGCGGAGATCGAGCTCGAGAACTTCGAGCGGCTCGTTGCAGCAGGCGTGTACAGGCCGACGCCCGATGCCGTCCCGACAGAGGAGCGCGACCCGATCTTTGGTGCCTTCGCCCGCGCTTTCCTAGCCGAGCACGCGATCGAGGTCAAACCCAACACACGCGATCTCAACGAGAACCTGCTCGAGCATCACCTCGCGCCGGTGTTCGACCGGATGCGACTCTCGCAGATCACGTGGTCGGCGGTCGACGCCTACAAGAAGCAACGCCTGATGGTCATGCAGCGGATTCGCGCCGCGCGCGCGAGCGGGAAGATCCTTCGCGACTGGAACAACAGGCCGCTGAAGCTGAGCGAGCGGACGATCAACATGTCGATCGGCCTGCTGGCGATGATCCTCGACGAGGCCGTTCGCCGACCCGACATCAATCTCGCCGCCAACCCCGCCCGCGATAAGAAGCTGCGCGTGAAGGTCCCCAAGAAGAACGTTCGCGACTGGCTCGAGCCCGACGAGGTGATCACGCTGCTCGAGGCCGCCGAGCAGGTCGACAGCCCCGTCCGGCCCGAGACTGAGCGCAGGGCGTGCGAGGTCCGCCGCCTGCGCGACGAGGAACGCCTGACGATCAAGCAGATCGCCCAACGACTCAAGATGAGCGAGGGGGGCGTCTGCTGGCTGTACACCCGCCACCGCCACCGGATCGTCTCACAGCGCCGAGCGATCATCGCGACCCTGACCGCGAGCGGCACCCGCAACACCGAGCTGTGCCTGCTTCGCTGGCAGGACCTCGACTTTCACCGCTCCAAGATCCGCATACCGGCCTCAAAGACCAACCGGGGCATCCGAGAGATCGACATGACCCCTTGGCTGCGCGAGCAGTTGCTCACCTACAAGGCAAGCCTTTCAGAGCGCCAGCCCGAGAGCCCGGTCTTCCCCACCCGCGACGGATCGTTCCGCGATAAGGACAACCTCAACCGCCGCGTGGTCGCGCCAGTCCAACGAGCGGCAGCAACGCTGCGCTCAGAGCGCGGCCTCGCTGAACTGCCAACCGGGCTCTCAGCACACGTGTTCCGCCGCACGTACGCCACCTTGATGATCGAAGCCGGCGCGCCGCCCAGATACGTCCAGCGCCAGCTCGGGCACGAGAGCGCGCGCCTGACACTCGAGGTCTACTCGCGTGTGTCCGACTCCCAAGACCGGACCAAGCTCGGCCGCGCGTTCGACGAGCTCATGGCCGGCGCCGTCCCCGCAGAGGCACACACGCCCCCCACCGAGATCGTCCTCCCCCTCATCGACGACGACATGGCCGGTCTCGATCCCACCCAGGCCGTCAGGACCGGGAACGGCACCTAGTGCCCTCTCGCGGGTGTTATTCCGCCTGGGCGAGCGGATTCCGTCTCCGCCGTGCGCCACCACGTGAGGCCACCGTGACGGGCTCCACCACCCTTTCTCGCTCCCCCTCCGCGAGCCGAAACGGCCGCGACCCAAGACCGTCGACAAGCCGTTCGCGTCGGCAGCAGCAGCCCGCTCTTGACCCTGATTTGCCCCGAATTCTGCCGAGAAACACGCGAAAAGCAGATTCTCTCGGCAGAATTAGCGTCACGATCGACCTCGATCCAACGCTCAAAAACACTGCTATTACCAGGCCTTTCCTGATGTGGGCGGTACTGGGCTCGAACCAGTGACCTCCTGCTTGTAAGGCAGGCGCTCTACCAGCTGAGCTAACCGCCCGGAGGCGCCCGATGGTACTGATCGCCGGCCGGGACAGCGCGCGTCCGGGGACCCTCGCGCCGGCGCCGCATCGTTGGTTTCCAACTACACGCTTGTCGGTCTCGGGGGACGCGCCTAGATTGATCGGGTAGCGACGGCCGTCACTACCCCCGGCTAACGCAACCCGCATGAGAATGGACGAACAAATCGCAGAACGGACCGCGGAGGCGCAGCACAACTCCGGCGCGGCGATGACGGACCGGAGCCCCATGCTCGAGATTTCGAACGCGATGGTTGGGCTCTACAAGGAGGCGTTCGGCCGCGGTCCGACTAAGGCCCGCGCGCAGTTTGCGGGGCCGGACACGCTCGTGGTGATCCTCGAGGCGAGCCTGACGGTGGCCGAGCGCAACCTGGTCGCGATGGGCGAGCACCAGCGGCTGCGTGAGGCTCGACTGTTCTTTCAGTACGCGCTCGAGGATCAATTCCGCGCGATCGTCGAGGAGGCGCTCGGCCGCCGCACGGTCGCGTTCGTCAGCGGCATCGACACTCGCAGGGACGTGGCGATCGAGATCTTTACGCTCGAGCCGGTGGCGGACGACGGATCGGGCCCGAGTGAACCGTAGGGCAGGTGGGAGCCGCGCCGATAACTGGCCCTGGCGGACGATCAAGTCGGCGCGGAGGACGCACCGCCTGGTCGTCCGCCGGGCGAACCCGCGAGTCCGCTACGCCGAGTGATGCTGCGCATGGCGCACCTGAACCGCTATCGCTCGCTCGTGCACCCGCACCGCCCGGCGGTAGCTCTCCCCGCGTGCCGGTGATCCTCGGCTGACTCCCCGGTGGCGGCCGCCACCGCCATGCGTGCCTCCGCGCGCGGGTGGGCCAGCGCCCGGGCCTCGCGCTCGCGCGCGCTGCTCGCGCGCCCTGGCGGAAGCAACCAGCTGCCGATCGATCATACTTGCCTTGTTCCCCGATGTCGTCGGGTGAATCTGACAGCGTGTCGCTCCGAGGTTGATGGCTTCCAGAGATACAGTCCAGTTGGTCGACGCCAAGCTTGAGCTTGCGCGCCATCTGCCGCCCGAGGAGCGCGCCGAGCTGACCGCCGTGACCCTGCCGGTGTTCGAGCTGGGCCAGGGTCCGCTCGACCTCGAGGCCCTGCTCGGAACGAACGACGCGTTCGCCGCCGGCGTGCTCGACGGGATGGTGGTACACGCCGTGCAGATCGGCGAGCAGTGGGGAATCCAGCTGCTCGGGCCGGGGGATCTCCTCATCCGGAGCCTCGCCGCGTCTCCCCCGTGGCTCGACCGGGTCGAGTTTCGCTTGGTCGGCCCGACGCGCCTGGCCTTGCTGGGCGCGAGCTTCCTCGCGGTGGCGCGCCGGGCCCCCCGCGTCATTTCCGCGCTGTACGAGTGCGTCGCCGAGCAGATGCAGCGGGTGACCGGGCAACTCGTGATCTGCCAGCTTCCGCGCGTCGACCAGCGAGTGCTCGCGATCCTGTGGCTGCTTGCCGAGTCCTGGGGCCAGGTCACTCCGGGCGGCGTCCGGTTGCCGCTCGCGCTGACGCACGAGACACTCGGCGCGATGATTGGCGCCCGCCGGCCGACCGTGAGTCTGGCGCTGCGCAAACTCAGCGAGGAGGGCGCGATCGTCCACCAGGATTCCGGCTGGCTGCTGTTGGAGCCTCCGCCGGAGCCGGCCACGACCCCCAAGGTGCTCGGGCCCGAGCTCGCCGGCATCTCGTTGTCGCGATGGGCTCCGCCGCCCGAACACAGGCCTGACCCCAGCGTCGTCTACGCCGGCCTGACGGAAACGGTGCGCCAGCTCCGCGAGCAGCACCTCTACGACCGTGAGCAGACGCGAGATCAGCTACGGCGCGTCCGGACCGCACGCGTACGCATGAACGCCACGCGCCGGCGGATCTCGCAGGACGCCCTCAGGCGTCGACATCTTCCATCATCATGATCGCACCCGAGACGTTGCCGTCGCCGCCGTCCCGGAGCGGAAGGAAGGTGACGCGGCACTGGAACATCTTTCCCCGGCGATTGGTCGCCTCGACCACCGTCTCCTCGCGCTGACTCCGCCCCGCAAGGACTTCCCGGATCTGCTGACGTAGCTTGTCCACCGGGAGGCCGAAGTCGAGCGACATCAGGTGCTCGTCCTCGGCATCCGCGGCCGTCAGGCCCCACAACTCTCGGGCCTGGCCGTTCCAGATCTGCACGCGCTGGTTGCGGTCGAGCACGGCCACCGCGACTCCGATGGTGGTCAGGATCGTCTCGAGGAAGGCGTTGACGTCGTTGACCTCCTCCGTGCGGTGCCGGAGCTCCTCGTTCATCGTCTCGAGCTCCTCGTTGGACGACTGGAGCTCCTCGTTCATCGTCTCGAGCTCCTCGTTGGTCGACTGGAGCTCCTCGTTGGTCGTCTCGAGCTCCTCGTTGGTCGACTGGAGCTCCTCGTTGGTCGTCTCGAGCTCCTCGACGGTCGACTGAAGCTCCTCGTAGGCCTGCTCGAGCTCCCGCTTGGAGCCGGTCAGCTGCTCCTGAAGCCGGTGCGCCTCGGTGACATCGATGTACGTGATGCTCGTCCCCATCGCCACCCCGTCGCTCGTAAGCGGCGTGAGGCGAACGTCGAAGATCCGCTCGACGTCACCCGCCCGCCAGTGGATGGCCTTGATCTCGGACGGTCGCAGGTCGCGATCGAGCGAGTCGAGATGGCTCCGAAGCTCGATCGGACGATATGACAGCTCGAGGTCTTGAAGTGGCCGACCGAAGTCGGCGAGCCCCAGGCCGAACAGCCTCCGCGCCGCGTCGTTGGCCATGATCATCGCGCGATCGTGGTCGATCACGATCTGCGCAGCACCGGCGATGTCGAAGGCCGCCTCCCGCAGATTGTCGCTTTCGTTCGCGGGACGGGCGCTCGTGCCATCGAGCGTCAGCACGCGCACTCGCTCGCGGAGCGTCGGCTTGACCACCTTCCGGAACACACGTCGCTTGAGCTCGATGGGCGCGAACAGGTCGGTGTGGGTGATCAACATCTCGGACTTGCCGAGCAGCAGATATCCGCCGTCGTCGAGCCCGAAATGGAAGCGCCGCAGAATCTGCGTCTGCGTCTCCGCGGTGAAGTACATGAGCGTGTTCCGGCACACGAGCAGATCGATGCGCGAGATCGGCGCGTCCTGGACCAGGTCGTTCCGGCCGAAGATGACGCATCGGCGCAGGTCCTTTCGGAACACGTAGCGCTGGTCGGTGCGCTCGAAGAAGCGCTCGAGCGCGTCGTGGGGCACGTCCTCGATCTGGCGCGGGAGATACGCGCCGTGGCGGGCCTGGTCGAGCGCCTCCTCATCGACGTCGGTGGCGTAGATCTTCACCCGCTCTCGGAAGGCCGAGTCCCCCATCACGCGCGCCAGCACCATCGCGACGGTGTAGGGCTCCTCGCCTGATGCGCACCCAGCGCACCAGACACGCAGCGACTCGTCGGGCCCGGGCGTCGCCAGCAGCTGCGGGACGACCTCGGTGGCGAGGTACTCCCAGGTCTGGGGATCGCGGAAGAAGCCGGTGGTGTTGATCAGCAGCGCGTTGAACAGCTCGGCGAACTCTTCGGCGTGCAGTTCGAGATAGTCGACGTAGTCGTCATAGCGCTCGGCGCCGACCGCAGCCATTCGCTTGGCGACGCGACGCTGGATCGTCGAGCGCTTGTACCCGGTGAAGTCGAACCCGCGGGTCTCCCTGACGAACTCGAGCAGCGAGTCGAGCGTCGTGTCCGCCTGGCCCGGACTCACGCGGCACCCTCGCTCTCAGCGAGATGGTCGTCCTCGTCGCTGTCCGACACTCGACGCAAGGCGGTGCCGGCCGCTCCCGTCAGCGCCTGGCGCACGATGTCGGCCTGGTCGGACGCGGCTTGCGACTGCCGGCGGAACCGGCGGCCCGATCTGTGCTGACCGCGCTCCTCGGCCTGCTGTGCCATCCGCCCGAGCAGCGCACCGCGGTCCGCCAGGGCCCGGATCGCCGCCCACAACGCGCCCTCGACGCTGTCGGCCTGGGCGTCGATCAGCGTATCGGGGGAATAGCGGTGCCCGATGCGGCATTCCCACTGCAGCACGCCGGCCTCGGCCCGCTCGCTGAGCACTCCTCCGCACTCGGGGCAGACTGCGTTGACCTTCTCGCCCGCCGGCGGGTCCGGGTCCGGATCCTCGGACGATGCGCCGGGGGGCGGGTCCTCTCCCTTCACCATCGCCGCGATCGTACCCGCGATCAGCTCCGACGGGACGATCGCGTCCACGGCCACGTTCGCGATCGCGCTGGCCGGCATGCCCGCATACATCGCCTCCTTGGGGTCCTGAACGATGGCGGCGCCGCCACTGGCCTTGATCAGGGCCAGACCGGCCGACCCGTCGTCACGGGTCCCGGATAGCACGACGCCGACGACGCGGCTATCGAGCGCCGCCGCGGCCGAGCGGAACAAGACGTCGATCGCCGGCCGAGGCCGTTCTCGCGCGGCCCGACGGTGAGCCTGACGTGTCCGTCCTCGATCGCGAGATGGTGATCGGGCGGCGCGACGAGGATCACCCCTTGACGGAGCCGCTCACCATCGCGCGCCGGCCGGCACGGGAGCCGTCCCGCCCTCCCGAGGATGTGAGCGAGCATGCTGGGGCTGCCCGGCGAGATGTGGAGCACGATGCAGATCGCCGCCCGCAGATCCGCGGGCAAGCCCTTGACCACCCGGGTGAGCACTTCGACGCCACCGGCCGAGGCGCCGATCACCACCAGATCGCGATGCCCGTCTGACTCCGCGTGGATTCGATCCCCTTCCACAGGGAACAGCGTACGCTCAGTCGAGGTCGCGCACCAGCCTCCCGAGACGTCATCCCAGCGTCGCGCGCCCGCGATGAGTGCCGCTGGTCAGAACGGTCTAACCCGCATGAAGACCCACGCGACTCGCTGAAGGGAGCCGACCGTGACCTCCGGTAGCCGAAACCGCTGGATTGCGCTGGTACTGCTGTGCATGGGCTCGCTGATGATCGTCCTCGACACGACGATCGTGAACGTCGCCCTCCCATCGATCCGGACGAGCCTCCACATCTCCCCGACGTCCCTGGCCTGGGTGGTGAACGCGTACATGCTCACATTCGGCGGCTTCCTGCTGCTCGGCGGGCGGCTCGGCGATCGCTTTGGCCACCGCTGCCTGTTCGTCGCCGGGATCACGTTGTTCACGCTGGCGTCGCTGGCCTGCGGGCTGTCGACGAGCCAGGGCATGCTCATCGCGGCGCGCGCGGTTCAGGGACTCGGCGGCGCGATCGTGTCCGCAGTGTCGCTGTCGCTGATCGTGTCGCTGTTCGTCGAGCCCGCCGACCGCGTCAAGGCGATGGGGGTGTTCGGCTTTGTGGCCGCCGGCGGCGGCACGCTCGGCGTGCTGCTCGGGGGCGTCCTGACGGACCTGCTCACGTGGCACTGGATCTTCCTCGTCAACGTTCCGATCGGAATCGCGGTCTGCGCCCTGTCCGGGCGAGTGCTGCCGCCAAGCCGGCCGCCGAACGCCCCCGGCCGGCTCGATGTTGCCGGCGCGGTGCTCGTGACCACGGCCCTGATGCTCGCCGTGTACGCGATCGTCAACGGCAATCAGGTCGGGTGGCTGTCGGGGCGGACGGTGGGCCTGCTGACGGGCTCGGCGGCCCTGCTTGCGGTGTTCCTCGTGGTCGAGTCGCGCGTGCGCGCGCCGCTGATGCCGCCCGGCCTGTTCCGCCGGCGGAACCTCGCGACCGCCAACGCCGTCGGCGTGCTGTGGGCGGCGGCGATGTTCGCCTGGTTCTTCCTGTCGGCGCTGTACCTGCAGCTGGTGCTCGGCTACAGCCCGCTTCAGGTGGGCCTCGCGTTCCTGCCCGCAAACGTGATCATGGCCGGGCTGTCGCTCGGACTGTCGGCGAGGCTCGTGATGCGCTTCGGCATCAAGCGCCCGCTCGTCGGCGGCCTTGGCCTCGCCGCGATCGGGCTCGCGCTACTCGCTCGGGCGCCGGTCCAGGGCCACTACCTGGTCAACGTGCTGCCCAGCATGATCCTGCTCGGGTTCGGCGCCGGCGCGGCGTTCAATCCCCTGCTGATGGCGGCGATGGGTGACGTGGAGCAGCGCGAAGCCGGGCTGGCGTCTGGGATCGTCAACACCTCGTTCATGATGGGAGGCGCGCTCGGACTCGCGCTCCTCGCGAGCGTCGCCGCGTCCCGCACGAACCACCTGGTCTCGACCGGAAGCCCCAATCTGGCGGCGCTCGTGGGCGGCTATCGGGTCGCGTTCGTGATCGGCGCCATGTTCGCCGTGCTGGCCGCCGGCTTGAGCGCGCAGCTGCTCCGGGCGGGGGCGATAGGTGCCGAGGAATCCGCCGCCGGGGCGACGGCGCGGGAGCCGGCGCTGGCCGACACAACCGTGTGACCGAGGCGCAGTCAGGCGCCGCCGACCATCCCACCAAGGCGCCGCCGTCAGGCGCCGTCCACCATCTCATTAACCTCCGCCGGGTGGCGCGCGCGTCGATCGACCACATCGTCGGCGGGATCTATCGGATCTCGCTGTGGTCGCCGCCCGCCGGTCTCACGTTCAACCAGTTCCTGATCGACGACGAGGCGCCGACGCTCGTCCACACGGGTCGGTACGACTACGAGGCGGTCGCCGCCGCGATCGGCGAGGTCCTCGATCCGGCGCGGCTGGCGAACATCGTGCTGCTCCATTGGGAGGGCGACGAGAACGGCGGGATGGATCGCTTGATGTCGCGGGCAAGGGACTCCGAGCTGGTCGGCTCCGAGCTGTCGATCGCCCTCAACGCCAGAGGGTTCGGCCTGCACACCCGCACGCGGGGGTTCCGGGACGGCGACACCCTCGAGCTCGGCGCGCATAAGCTTCGCTTCATGGAGACGCCGCACGTGCATCACTGGGATTCGATGATGGTCGTCGAGGAGACGACTGCAAGCGTGTTCCCGTCGGATCTGTACCTGCAGCCGGGAGAACAGCCGGCCGTGACCGATGAGAACCTGGCCGACGACATGCTCCGGGCATACCGGACCTTCGGGATCTTCGCCCACGAGGATCCGGTCCGCGCCGTGGTTCGGCGGATCGAGAAGCTGAAGCCCGCCTGGGTCCACGCCATGCACGGCGCGACGATCGCCGGCCGGGCATTGCCGCATTACACGAAGGCGCTGCTCGAACAGCGGTTCGCCTACCGAGGCGGGTTCTTCGGACGATCGATCCCCGCCGAGCCCGGTCCGGTCGGCTAGCAACAAGCGCCCCCGCCGGCTTGGACGGTGCCGGGCTGTCCGCGACAAGCCCGAGGATCCGGCGGCCGCTCGATGCGCACTACGCCGACACGCACATCCCACTCGTGGAGAAGATCCCGAACCTCCGCCGGTTCGAGGCCGGGAAGGTGCGGACGCCGTCCTACAAGCTCGCCGAGCTGTGGTTCGATGATGCCGCTACAGGTGGGGCAGCGTGTGCTCCCGCGAGGCGTTGGGCCCGCCCTGGGGATCGTCCGGTGCCTGCTCCGTGCCGGGGTCGATCGCCCCGGCGTAGTCCTCGGCGTTGTCGACCGGCCGGAACCCGAGCCGGTAGCCGGGCGTGAGGTCCCACCACCCGCGCGTGTTGGCGGACACCCCATAGAACGCGGCATACCTGACGCCAGGGGCGCGCATCGCCGCAAGGACAGCGGCGGCACAGTCGCGGGGACTGAGCCACGTGCTGAGATGTCGCGGCTCCAGGGGCGCGTCCTCGAAGCTGCCGATCCGGATCGAAATGAACGACAGGTCGAACTTGTCGGCATACAGGCTCCCCAGTCCTTCGCCGGCCACCTTGCTGACTGCGTACAGGCTGTCCGGCCGGGTCGCGTCGTCTGGCCCGACGACGGCGCTGACGGGGTAGAACCCCGTGACCCGGTTGCTGCTGGCGTAGACGAACCGGTCGACGCCAGCGAGCCGCGCCGCCTCGAGGACGTTGAACGTGCCGAGGATGTTGACCTGGCACAGGTCGTCGAACGGTGCCTCGTCGGCAAGGCCGCCGAGGTGCACCACCCCGTGGGCGCCCGCGATCGCCTCCGACGTGACCGTGCGGTCGCGCAGGTCCGCGACGAACGGTTCCTCGCCTGCGTGCTCGGGCGTCACCGGCACGCGATCGACGAGTCGCAGTCGCCTCACGTGCTTCGCGAGCGACGGTCGCACGCTGGCCCCGATCCGGCCGCCCGCGCCGGTGAGTACCCATGTCTGGTCGGCGAGCACCGGCGGCTACGGTTCCCAGCGCTCGGGCACGAGCACGACGCGGAAGCCGTCCGGATCCTCGAACGTGAGTCCGTGCTCGTCCCAGTACGGGTTGGCCGCCGCGACCGGCTCGTGACCGAGGCGGGCCGACGTGGTCCGGACCGCCTCCTCGTCACCGAGGTAGAGGACGATCAGCGACTCGGGATGCGCTACCGGAGCGCCGTGCTCGCCCCCGGCGGTCAGCTCGAGGTGGGCGCCGGTGCCCGGCACCTCGAGGAACACGCCCTGGTAGTCATCGTGATCGCTGAAGCCGCCGATCTCGACCAGCCCGAGGCCGTCCCGGTAGAACCGGACGAGCTGTTCGAGGCGCTCGGTGTGACGAGCCACGCGCAGCTGCATCGCGGCGACCTTAGCGCGAGTGTTTGTGAGCGATCATTCGAACGGCGCTTTCGCGGACATCAAGTGAGGTGACGGGCTTGTCGATTCCAATTCCGGCCGACGTACGCGAGCTGTTCGACGCTCCCAACTACGTGCACCTCTCGACGCTGCGCGCGGACGGCTCGCCGCGAAACTGGGTGGTGTGGGCCGGCGTCGAGGGGGACCACATCCTCGTCTGCACCTCGGACGCGATCTGGAAGGCCAAGGACATGCGCCGTGATCCGCGCGTCGGCTTGTCGGTCACCGACCTCGAGAATCCGTACCGGATGGCGGCGATCCAGGGTCGCGTGGTCGAGGTGCGCCCGGACCCGGAATGCGCCCACATGGATGTGCTCTCGCGCAAGTACACGGGCGCGCCGTTCCCGCGCCGCGGACCCGAGCGGGTGTGCTTCGTGATCGCGGTCGAGAAGGCCGCTCAGCGAACGCTCGGCTTCACGCACAGGCCGGGCTAACGCCACGCTGTCCGCGCGGCGAGACCTCGCTCGCCAGGGTGACTCGGGGCCGTGCTCGGCCGTACGCCTGGCGTTACACCGCCGTGTAGGCTGCCGCGGCCAAACGAGATCACAGGAGCGACGATCGTGAACGTTTCCTCGAGGTTCGACGTGGCCGGGTTCGGCGTGATCGTCACCGGCGGTGCCAGCGGCCTGGGGCTCGCCTACGGAGAGGTGCTCGCCGCGCACGGCGCGCGGGTAACGTTGATCGACGTCGACGCCGACGCGGTCGCGGCGCAGGCGGCGCGACTGGAAGGTGAGGGACTCGACGTGCGCGGGGCGGCCGCCGACGTCACCGACCACGCGGCCCTCGACCGCGCGATCGACGGAGCCGCGGAGACCTACGGCCGCCTCGACGTCGCGTTCGCCAACGCCGGCATCGATCCCGGCGTCGGCTTCGTCGGCGCGTGGGCCGGCGGGCACCGGCCGCGGGTCGAGGACGGCGCGCTCGAGCGCTACACCGACGAGCGCTGGAACCACGTGATCGACATCAACCTGAACGGGATCTTCGCCACAACGCGGGCGGCGGCTCGCCACATGCGGCCTCGGCGCTTCGGTCGGATCATCGTGACGACATCGCTGGCCGCGACCGTGACCGAGGGGGCGATCGGCTCCGCCTACATGGCGGCGAAGGCCGGCGCCAGGCACTTCATGCACTGCGTCGCGCTCGAGCTGGCCGCCTACGGCATCACGGTAAACGCGATCGCGCCGGGCTTCTTCGTCACCAACATCGGCGGCGGCCACGCCCACAACCCCGACGTGCAGGCGGCGCTCGCCAAGGACATTCCCATGCACCGCGTCGGCTTCCCCGATGACATCAAGACGCTCGCCCTGTTCCTTGCCTCGCCGGCGTGCGAATACATCACCGGTCAGGAGATCGTGATCGACGGCGGCTGGGGACTCGGGGTCGCCGATTGAGCGCGCGCGGCCTGATTCACCGCGCCACGGACGGTGCGGTCCCGCCGACGCGGCGAGCGCTTCGCAGCGCATCACGGCGCCGCGTGCCGGCGGCTCTGTCCTCATCGATCGCGCCGAGCTCGAGCGCGCGCTCGCGCCCGGCCCGCGACAGGTCGTAGTGGTCGTTTTCCGGACGCCCGGGCTTGCACTGAAACCACTCGCGACGCAGACCGAGCCGCTGCGCGAACGCATGCAGCTCCTCGACCGTGTCGGCCTGGAGGTGCCCACCGCCGCTCCAGCGGCCCCAGTCGCCGGCCGCAAACGCATGGTCCACGTAGACGCTCACGCCGTACACCGTAGCCGGTGAAATTCGCTCCGAGCTGCCGGGGCGTCCCTCGCGGCCGCTCGCCGGGCCCTATCGACGAGGTAATGGCGTTACCTACCGGGTAATCGACAGCCCGCGCGCCGGCCGTCACCGTGGCCGGCATGACTACGCAATCGCACTCATCCACCCTGGCCGTCCCGGCGGGCGCTCGTCCGTTGCCGGCGGAGGCCCGTCGCTGGGCGGCGCTTCCGGTGCTGCTGACCGGCACCTTCATGGTCGTCCTCGACTTCTTCATCGTCAACGTGGCGCTGCCCTCGATGCAGCGCGACCTGCACGCGGGCGCCGGCGCGATCGAGTGGGTCGTCGCCGGGTTCGCGCTGACCTCGGCGGTGTTCCTGATCACCTCTGCGCGGATCGGCGACCGGATCGGCCGCCGCCGCACGTTCTCGATCGGCCTCGGCGTGTTCACGCTGGCCTCGGCGGCGTGCGGCGCGGCCGGCAGCCCGTCCGTGCTCGTGGCGGCGCGGCTGGCCCAGGGCGTCGGAGCGGCGCTGGTGATGCCAAACGTGCTGTCGATCATCAACGTGACCTACAGCGGGGCCGATCTTCCCCGCGCGCTCGGCATTTACGGGCTCGTCATGGGCCTGGCGGCGGCGTGCGGGCAGTTGATCGGCGGCGGGCTGATCCAGGCAGACGTCGCCGGTTCCGGCTGGCGTGCGTGTTTCCTGATCAACGTGCCAGTCGGCATCGCCGCGCTGACGGCCACGCCGCGGTTTGTGCCCGAGTCTGGTTCCGAGCGCCGGATGCGGCTCGACCTGCTCGGAACGACGCTGCTCACCGCCGGGCTGACCGCGGTCGTGCTCCCGCTGGTCGAGGGCCGCCAGCACGGCTGGCCGGCCTGGACCTGGATCTCGTTTGGCGTCGCGCCGTTGCTGCTGCTGGGCTTCGCCGCCCAGCAGCGCCGCCTCGCCCGGCGGGGCGGGGAGCCGCTGCTGCCGCCGGCGATGTTCCGGGCTCGGTCGTTCTCGGCCGGGTTGCTGACGCAACTCGTGTTCTGGTGCGGACAGGCGTCGTTCTTCCTCGTGCTCGCGCTGTACCTCCAGCAGGGCCGGGGCCTGGGCGCGCTCGATGCCGGACTCGTGTTCACGACCATGGCGATTGCCTACGTGGCTGCCTCGGCACAGGCGCCGGCGCTCGTGCTGCGCTTCGGGCGGAGATTGCTGACGATCGGGGCGCTCGTGCTGGCGTCAGGCCACGGCCTGCTGCTCGCCGCGGTGGCGCACGTCGGCGTCGGCGGCTCGATCGTGCCGCTCGTGCCGGGCCTGGTCGTGATCGGCGCCGGCATGGGTCTGCTACTGGTTCCGCTGACGACAACGATCCTGTCGAGCGTCGACACCCGACATGCCGGCGGCGCGTCCGGAGCGGTCACCACCGTGCAGAACGTCGGCGGCGCGCTCGGAGTGGCGATCACCGGCGTGGTCTTCTTCGGGGCGCTTCACGGCGGGTATGCACACGCCCTCGAGCTGAGCCTGGGCGAGCTTGGTGCGCTGCTGCTCGCGGTGGCGGCGCTGACCCGGCTCCTGCCGGCGACGCCGCGCCGGTAGTGGAGGCGACGAGCCCGCGACTACACGAAGATGTGCGGTCGAGGCCCAGGGAGGCATCGTCACGCGGCGGGCTCATGCTCCGTGGCCCCCGCTTCCGGCTCGACCGCCTTCTTATGACGGCGGAACCCGAAGAAGTGCTCCGCCTCCTGGACGCCATGCTCCGCGCGCTGCATGTCGTGCTCTGCCGCGGCGAGCGGGTCGAGCATCTTCACCAGGTCCTGCATCGTCGCGTTGAGGCGGTCGACTGAATCGGTGAGCGGGCCGACCGAGGTCGCCAGCGTCTCGATCACCTCGACGTGGTGTTCGATCGACTCGGTCGCACGCTCTAGCGCCTTGACTCCTTCGAGGGTCTCGCGCTCGGTCTCCTCGAGCGGCCTCACCGCGTCCTCGTTCACCGCGCGAAGAACGGACCGGACAGGCCTCAACACGAAGTCGAACACCGCCCCCGAGAATGCTACTGGCGGTGATCGCACGCGATGCCCGGGCTCCGACCGACTCGGCGATCGTCCGTCAGGCGAACAGCGTCTCCTGCGCGAACCCCGGCGCGCGCTCGATCTCGAGCATCCGCCGCTTGGTCGCAACACCACCGGGCGCGGAGAAGCCGTGCAGGGCGCCGGTGGACGCGAGCACGCGATGACACGGCACGATGATCGGAAACGGGTTCCGCGCGAGCGCGACGCCGACCTCGCGCGCCGCGCGCGGCTCGCCAATCGCCCGGGCCACGTCGCCGTAGCTGGCGGTCCCCCCTGGCGGGACGTCGCGGGTCGCGGCGTAAACGCGGCGGCGGAATGAGTCCAGGTCGCGCTCGTCGAGCTCGATCCAGCGCAGGTCGCGCCGCTCGCCGTCGAGCAACGCGACCATGCCGGCGATCGCTTCCCGGACCGTTTCCGGCATGTCGCTCGAGGCGTCGAGCGGGCGGCCGCTCAGATGCCGGCTGCGAGGCATGACCACCTCGGTGATCCCGACCTCGCTCCAGCTCACACCGGACGTTCCGATCGTGGTCTCAAACAGCAGCATCGCCATCGAGGATAGGAACGACCGAGGACGCCGAATCGTGAGATCGACCCGCTCGGGCGCGCTCACCGACTGACCGTCTCGCCGAGCTCGAGCCTCTCGCTTGCCGCTTCCTCGAGGTCGCCCGCCTCGTGCGGCGCAAACGCATCGGCGGGGCGCCGCGGTGGGATCGCGAGCCCGGCGAGCACTCCCAGCGCGAGCGCGAGCGCACACGCCGCGAACGCGATCGTGAACCCGTCCGCCGACGGGTATCCCCCCGCTCCGACCGTGGAGGCGAGAATCGAGGCGACGGCGGCGCCGCCGAACGCGCCGCCAACCGTTCGCGTCACCGTGTTCATGCCGGTCGCCACGCCGGTCTCCGTCGGGCCGACGTTCTCGATGATGAGGTTGACCATCGCCGCGAACGCGAACCCGATGCCGGCGCCGAGCAGGAGCGCCGCAAGGTAGATCTCCCACCGCTCCGTCCGGCCGATCGCCAGCAGAACGTACGCCGCGCTCGTCAGGGCGGCGCCGGCGAGCAGCGGCGGCTTCGACCCGAACCGCTTTTCGAGCCTGCCCGTCTGCGCGCCGGCGAGCAGCATCGCGATCGTCGACGGAACGAGGAACAGGCCCGCGCCCGCGACCGAGGCCCCGAATCCATATCCGGTCGCGCGCGGCGTCTCCACGAACTCCGGCAGCAGGATGAACGACGCGTACATGCCGAACCCGAGCAGCGCCGCCACCGCGTTGGTCGTCCACACGCCGCGGATCCGCATCATCCGCATGTCCACGAGCGGAGGGTCGCTCCGCGACTCGCTGCGCACCCACGCCACCAGGAGCACCACGCCGACGGCGAAAACGATCAGCGTCTTCGGCGACAGCCAGCCCCACACCGGCGCCTCGCTGACCGCGAGCAGGACGGCGGCGAGCCCCCCGGACATCAGCGCCGCGCCGGCCCAGTTCACCCGACCGGGGACGCGCATCGGCGATTCCGGCACGAACAGATGCACGGCGATCGTCGCGGGCACCAGCGCCACCAGCGGAAACCAGAACAGGTAGTGGATCGAGAGGTTCTGGACGATCGGCCCGGCCAACACGACGCCGGCGCCGCCGCCCACGCCGAGCAGCGCCGACATCACCCCGACCGCGCCCGCCACGCGCTCGCGCGGGAACTCGTCGCGGATGATTCCGAACGCGAGCGGGAAGATCCCGCCGGCCGCGCCCTGGACGACTCGCCCGACGAGCATCACCGCCAGCGTCGTGGCGAGCGCGGACACCACCGTCGCGACGCACAGCAGGACGAGCACGACGACGAGCAGCCGCGCCTTGCCGTACATGTCGCCGAGCCGCCCGAGCACCGGCGTCGCGATCGAGGCGCTCAGCAGGTAGGCCGTCAACACCCAGCTGACCCCGTTGACCGTCGTGTGGAGGTTGTGCTGGATGTCCGGGAGCGCCGGCGCAACCAGCGACTGGAGCAGCGCGTACGACACGCCGGCGAGCGCCAGCAGCGCGAACGTCACCCGGTAATGCTGGCGCGCGCGACCCGCGCGGTTCGCGCTCTCGCTCTGCGCCATCTCCAGGACTCCCTTCTTCCGGTCGTCGCCCCGGGAAGGTACTAGGGCTTGGCGTTTACCGGGGCGCGACGATCGGTTCCCACGTAGGCCGCGCACGTTGCGAACGCGAGGGCGGCCGCGAACGCGAGCGGGAGCGGGAGCCCGGTCCTGAGCATGAGCGCGCCGGCGACCGCTCCGGCAAGCATCGCGACAACCGCGGAGCCGCGCCGCAGCGTGCCCTTCCCGGAGCCGCCCGCGATCGTCGACTCGGCCGCCAGTGCGGTGAGCGTCATGGTCAGGACGGTGGTGGTCAGGTCCGGGACGCCGAGGCGCCGGACGGTGGCGTTGCGGATGCCCATTGCCGCCGCCATCAGCGCGATCGTCGCGTCGCCGGCGAAGGTGGACGGATGCGGGTGGGTCGCCGCCGCCACGATCGCCGCGCCCGCGAGCAGCGCCGTCTCGAGCCCGAGCGCGTACCCGACATGCGTCCGGTGCCGGTCCGCGAGCCGGCGCGCGAGCGCCCCTCCGAAACCGGATCCGACGACGAACGCGGCCAGCGACACGATCGGGGCGACGATCGGGAGCCCGCCGGCGCCGGCGAGTCCGAAGCCGAGCAGGACGACGTTGCCGGTCATGTTCGCGGTGAACACGTGGCCGAGGCCGAGATAGCTGACGGCGTCGACGGTCCCGGTCGAGAAGGTCAGGGCAAGCAGGGTCAGCGACAGCGGGTGGCGGATGTTCGCCGCCGCCTGTTCGGCGAGCGGGCGCGATGAGTGAACTGACGAGACACCGCCGGAACTCATGCCGACGGGACAAGCTACGTGCGGCCGGGGACGTTCACTTCGGCCGGGCGACCTCCGGCCGGCGAGCGGGTTGATAGCACCAGGACATGAATGGGCTCGAGGGTCGGACAGGGACTGACCGGGCCGATCGCGCAGACCCTCCAGCGCGATCGGACCGCCCATCGGCGGGCTGCTGCTCGCCGCCACCAGCGGCATGTTCGTGTTTTTCGTCAACGCGGCGTCGTTCCTGGCGGTGGTCGGAGTGGTCGCGATGGTGTCCGTGCCGGCACGCGTCCTCGCGCTCCCGCGCTCGCCGCGATCGCTCAGGCCACCTCGCTCGACGACGGGCTCGTCGTACTGGCGGCCGGGCTCGCCGTCGGCACCGTGGTCACCGCGATCGACAACGTCGCCCTCGGGTCAGAGAACGCGTTCCTCGCGCCCCGGCCGTTACCTCGAGACGCTCCTGGTCGGATCCTGGGAGGAGCACGAGCGCAAGCACATGCGCATGACCGAGCACGATCAGCAGCTGCTCGAGGACATCGACAAGCTGCTCATACCGGGAACGTACCGCGAGGCCCATCATTATCTGGCCGCGCCGACGCCGGGCTCGGCGCCGCCCCGGTGCTGGGCCCGGGCACCTCCCCGCACTTGACGCAATGGGCACGCCACGTGGTCGGGAGCACCTGGACGACGAGCTTGCGTCCGCAGTTGGTACAGAAGCGCGGCGGGTCGGTCGCCCGCTGCCGCGCCTCGCACGCCGAGTGATCACCGGGTTCGGCGGGCCGGCCGCAACCAGCGCAGTGCCTCACAACGTCTTCGAGAGCTCCTTGACCGGCATGCTCAGCTCCGCGAGCAGGTCGAGGTCTTCCTGGGGCGAGCGGCCGAGCGTCGTTAGATAGTTGCCGACGATCAGCGCGTTGATGCCGCCGAGCACGCCCTGTCGCGTGCCCAGGTCGCCTAGCGTCAGCTCGCGCCCACCGGCGAATCTGAGCACGGTTCGCGGCAGGGCAAGCCGAAACGCGGCGATCGCCCGCAGCGCGTCCAAAGTGCTGGGTGCGCCCAGGGCCTCGAACGGCGTGCCAGGTCGGGGATCGAGGAAGTTCAGCGGCACCTCGTCGGGGTCGAGCTCACCAAGCTCGGCGGCAAATTCGGCGCGCTGCCCGAGTGACTCTCCCATCCCGACGATGCCACCGCAACAGACCTCCATGCCCATCTCGCGGACGAGCCGCAGCGTCTCCCAGCGTTCATCCCAGGTGTGCGTGCTGACGACCTTCGCGAAGTGTGAGCGCGCGGTCTCGAGATTGTGGTTGTAGCGGTGCACGCCGAGATCGCGCAGCTCCTCGGCCTGCTCGCGGGTGAGGATGCCCAGCGAGCAGGCGACGTTGATCTCGACCGCGTCTTTGATCGCCGCCACCCCGTCGCGGACCTGGGCCATCAGCCGCGCGTCGGGCCCGCGCACCGCGGCGACGATGCAGAACTCGGTGGCGCCGGTGGCGGCGGTCTCCCGGGCCGCCTCCACCATCGACGGAATGTCGAGGCGCGCCGCGCGGACGGGAGTGTCGAACCGGCCCGACTGGGAGCAGAAGTGGCAGTCCTCGGGGCAGCCGCCGGTCTTGACCGAGACGATCCCTTCCACCTCGACCGCCGGACCGCACCACCGCATCCGCACCTCGTGGGCGAGCGCGAGCGCGTCGGGCACGCGGTCGTCGGGCAGCTCGAGGACGGCCAGGACCTGCTCCTGGCTCAGTCCGATGCCCTGCGCCAGGACCAGCCGGCGCGCCTCGTCGAGGATGTCGTCCGTCATGTGTGCACCTCCAGAGCTCGGCGGTGTTCGCCGTTCTTGATCGCGCCGATGTCCGTCGCTCGCCGGCGAAGCCTAACTGGCGGCCGCGTAGCATCCAACCACGGGTCGTGCTCCAGCCCGCCGTGGCAGAGTTGTCGCGGCCGCGGGCCGGCTGCCGGTGGCGGTCGCGATCACCGCCGGAGTCGCCGTCGCGGTCGGGGTTGCCGGGTGCGGGCGCGAGCCACAAGGCGAGACGGCCATCGCCGGCGCAGAAGGCCGCGTTCTCGCAGGCACCTCAGCTGGTGTCGATGCGCCGGGTCGACGGCGCCACCTACGAGACGGTCGTGATCCGCGCCGATGGCACCGGCGAGGTCGGCGAGTTCATCGGCGAGCGGCCACGAGGCCTGGGGTCTGCGGACCTTTGTCAAGCACCGCTTCGGCCTCTTCCAGCGCCTTCTCGACCTTGGTGATCTCGAGGTTCAGGGCCGTGCGGCGGCTGCGGACGGAACTCAGGTCGGTCGTTTCGCTGGAGGGCGTCACGGTCAGCTCGCGGAGCTCCGACTGGAGATCGTGAAGCCGGTGGCGCAGGCAGGCGGGAGCTTGGAGCTCGAGCTCGTAGACCCCGCTCTGCGTGCCACGCCGGACCAATGGTGACCGCGAAAGCTGGGTCAGGAAGACGGCCAAGGGATCCTTCCCGGCGACCGAGTAGCCCGCGTCGGCCACGAGCCCGAACCATTCCCGGTAGTGAAGTGCTTGGGGCCGGCGCGGGTGCGCGAGCAGGACCCTGACCGCCGCGGCGCGGATCGCCGGCCCTCGCAGCACCCGCGCGGGCTC
>Ga0335081_10002095_pt1 | contig 31432 bp, 34 predicted proteins | sample Lox_Sample_35_FD_206713 | JGI IMG/M metagenome (GOLD analysis project Ga0335081, IMG submission 206713) | Soil microbial communities from Loxahatchee National Wildlife Refuge, Florida, United States - Lox_Sample_3.5 | ecosystem: Environmental > Terrestrial > Soil > Wetlands | place: USA...
CCGGCAGCAACATGGCGGCCAGGATCGCGATGATGGCGATCACGACAAGCAGTTCAATGAGCGTGAAAGCTCTTTTGCGTTTGAAAATGTTTTTCATAGTCAGAACTTCCGTTGGTGGCTCGTTCGTGGTTTTGGATTTCGATCAGGCCCGGTCGCGGCTCGCCATTTTCCCGACGAGCGAACCCCACAGCATTCGTTGCTTCCGGCAGTTCCGGATGGACCAGAAAACGCGCCACGTTTGCAAGGTTTAGAATCCCGACGCCACAGGTGTGAAGGCCGAAGATCAAACGGCGCTCCTTGAGCAGGGAATAAATTCTGAGCAACTGTTCCGCCGGCAACCCGGCGATGATCTCCATGCGAAGGAATGCGTGTTGGCCACTCACCATTTCGATGTCGAGAAACATCGGGAAATCACCTCGTAAGTGCGGATGTTCCGTTCGCCGCGGGCCATGAACTTGCCCAATAAATTCGGCTTCCGTCAGCTCCAACATCGCGCCGATTACGAATGGGAAGTCCCAAACTGAAAGTCGGTCGGTAATCAAATCAACTCGTGTGACCAGAGGCGGGAGAAATGTGGCGGCCTCACGCTCATCGGCGACGCTGATTCTGTTTTGTGTGAACATTTGAGCTGGCTCGAGTTCATGAAGGGTGCGATTAACCAGGTCGGGATCATGTTGAGTAAACGTTCGCACGGAGCCATCAATCCCGTGAACTCGAACTCGAAGGTCTGGCCTTGTATTTTTCATAAGCGGCATCGAGTTGTCATGGTATTTGCCGTTGGTTTATGTGCCCGAAAAAGCCTGTGCTTGCACCGGATCGCCATCGGGGTGTTCAGCATATCGCTTTGCTTTTCCGCCCGGCGCTTGCGGCTGTCCCCACGAATGCAGGCGGGCTGCCGGTGCTCGACGCACCCCGGCTGGCGTGAGAGTTATGAATCTTATCCTCGCCGGCGGCGGGTTTGTTCGTATTTGTAATGATCCGCGGCCGTGCGGGGCGTTTTCCTGCTGACCGTGCTGGTTGTGTTGGGTCATCCGAGGTCTGACCGGTGAGCGGTCGTTGAAGTCGCCGCATAACAAAACCTGTTGCAGCTCGGAATCCTCCGGCGCAAACGTCACCCGGATCCGTTTCGAAATCACGGCCGTTGCGCGGAATCGTTCTTCTTTTAAGTCAGTTGACTTCGGCATGAAATTCCTCCCGCCAGACACGCGATGTCACGATTTTGTTCCTCGGATGAAAGTTCAAGCGCCTCAGCCAGACGTTTGACCTCCCAATAGCAATGCCTGTACGGTCACCCGCCCGCGCGTCAACGGAAGCAAATTTGCCCGCGGGTGCCACTCGGCGCTGTTGTTCGATTCTTTTAAGTGAGGTTCTCATTGGCTTTCTTCGCTGCAACGGGACCCGCCCATCTGCCCGGAAAATTTTCCATCCATAGTAAGTGACAGTGTGAACATTAACCTTGAATGAAAACTGGATTAAATTCTGAAAGCAGGCTGCGAGGCATTGACGGTTGCCTTAAAGAATTCAACGCGGCCTCGGCGCGATGAAGGTTGGTTCCACACACGATTGCCGGGGGGCGCGCTTCCCCGGCAGCCTGTCTCCACACCAATCAGGGTGGTACGACCCGGGCGGGGATGCGAGCGCAGCGAACGGTTTGACCCCTGGTGGGATCGCGCCCGATGCCGGAGCCAGCCCGTACGCCGATTTGCCAGCGCCGCGGCGCCCGGCCGCAGGCATTGATCAGTTAACTCCAATGTCTTTTGTGGATTCAGCCTGCCATCCGACGGGACTGCCGTTGGGAAGGCGGACCAGCTTCGTCTTTGGCGCATCACCCGGGAACGTCCAACTGTCGTCCAAGTGAACGCTCGTTGTTTGACCGCGTTTGATTGTGACCGGCACGCTGACCCGGAGGTAATCATTCGCTTGGGCCTTCACGAGATACCTTCCCGCCGGCAGAATCACGCGGCGGGGAGCTTCCGCATAGTATCCGACGTTGTTTTTCACGCGCTTCACCAACCTCCCGCGCAGATCATAGACATAATAATCGGTGTGCTGATACCAGGTGGGATTGTCGCCTTCCGTGCGTCCGACCAGGCTGGAGAAGACTTGTAACCCGCCGTCGGTGGCCATGCTTTTGTTGCCAGCCGGATCAGGCCCGACGGGTGCGAGCGCAACGGGGGTTGAGGCGCATCCGACCCACAATGAAACCAGGCTGGCGCCCAGAAGAAAACAGACGTGCTTCATAACACTCCATTCCTTTCACTTTTGGAGAGGTGTCAGGGCGGGAGTTATAAACTGGCGCAGGCGCCCTCAGACGGAGACAGGCGTTTCGTCTGCTGCGTCTTCCGAAAAGGCCGCGTCCGCTTAACGGAACCAGCGGCTTTTTCACACCTCTCCGTCTATAGTCATTGACACCGCGGACATTAACTGTCTCTGAACCTCGAATTAAAATGTCATAGGCAGCCCAGACGGGGACGCGACTTGCCCAACGGAAATAATCCCCAGGGTTGAATGGTTCCCATCGCTGAAAGGTTTTTAATTTCCCATTCATGTTGTAATAATGTTCGGGGTATCCAAGATATTGGGCGGTTCGATATTTTGTGGATGATCGAGCCATTGAAAGTGATGTGGGCAGCAAATGAACTCAAAGCGTCATACGTATCCGGCCCTGCCGGTTAGAACCAGAAACTGCCTGATGATCCGGCAGTGTTGAGGAGGACAAAGTTATGAAGCGCGTCGTTGTCTCGGCCTTTGCCATCGGAACCGTTGTTTTATTGTTATCTTGTGCCACGAGAAATGCCGCGCAAACGACCGACGGGCCGCTCTATGGCGCAGCCATCACGGCCGCCGGACCGGTCAGTGATCCCTGGCCACTGGTGTTCATCAGCGGCACAAACACTTACACCGTGTTCGAGCCGCAATGCGACTCGTGGGACGGTCACCAACTCGTGGGCCGTAGTGCCATCGCCGTCCAGCCTTACGGCCAGGCACAGCCGACTTACGGCGTGTTGGGGTTCAGCGCCATCACGCTTGTGAACAAAACCACGCGTACAGTGGCGCTGGCCGACGTGAAGGTCACGGGCGCGGATTTTCCGTCCGCCCATGGTCAAATGCAGGATTGTCTGACGACGCTGCGCCAGGTTTTTCCCGAACGCGCGCCTTCGCTGTCGCTGGACCGTTTGGAGGGCAGCCTGACCAGCCTCCAACCTCGGAAGGCGGAACGTCTGAACAACACGCCGCCGAGGGTCATTGTTGCCACCCGGCCGGCCGTGCTGGTTTATATTGATGGCCCGCCCGCCTGGCGTCCCGTGCCGGACACGAAACTGGAGCGCGTCATCAACACCCGTACGCTGCTGCTGAAAGACGAATCGGGCAAATATTACCTGCACATTTTTGACGGGTACCTTCAAGCCGATTCGCTCGATGGCCATTGGATGGTCGCTGCGCGGGCGCCCGATGGCGCCGCGGCGGCGGAAAAGCAGGCGCTCGATTCCGGGCAGGTGGATTTGATGCAGGGAGCGCCGGACGCAATCACGCGCAAGGAGCCGTCGTTGCGCACATCGGCCATTCCCGACGTTTTCGTGGCGACTGCGCCCGCCGAACTTATTACCTTCAGCGGCTCGCCGGAATTTGCTTCCGTCCCTGGGACGGACCTGCTTTACGCCGATAATACTTCAGCCGACGTGTTCAAGCTGCTGACCGACCAGCAGAATTACATATTGATTTCCGGCCGCTGGTATCGCGCGCCGTCTTTGAATGGCCCGTGGCAGTTTGTGCCGGGCAATCAATTGCCGTCTGATTTTGCCAACATTCCCGATACCAGCCCGAAGGAGAACGTGAAAGCCGCTGTGCCGGGCACGCCCCAGGCGGAGGAAGCGCTCATTGCCAACAGCATCCCGCAAAGCACCGCAGTAGCGAAAACCGGCCAGATGCAAAATCCGCAGGTTGACGGCACGGTGCAACTGGCGGCAATTGCGGGTACACCGCTCCATTACGTCGTCAACAGTGCCACGCCGATTATCGAAGTGGATCCACAATCGTGGTATGCCTGCCAGAACGGCGTTTGGTATGTCGCCACTTCTGCCAATGGTCCATGGACGGTGGCGACTTCTGTTCCCGCCGTGATCTATACCATCCCGACCAGTTCACCCTTGCATTACCTCACTTATGTGCAGGTGTACGGCTCAACACCCGACGTGGTTTATGAGGGTTACACGCCTGGTTACCTGGGAACGGAGGTCGCAGATGATGGAACGGTTGTCTATGGCACCGGCTATGATTATGCGCCCTGGATCGGAACGGTCTGGTATGGTCCGCCTGTCACTTGGGGCTGCGGCTTCGCGCCTTGCTGGACGCCGTGGTGGGGTTGGGGCTTCGACTGCGGATTTGGCTGGGGCTGTGGCTTTGCAGGATTTGGTTGGTGGGGCTGTTATCCGCCGTTCCCGTGGTGGGGAGGTTATGGGTGCTGGCATGATTTTGACCGCGACGGGTGGGGGGGCGGCGACCGCGGCGACTTTGCCAATACGGGCGCTGATTTTTACCATCATCGGGGTAGTTTCAGCGCATTCCGTGGGGATGGTCAGCGTTCGCGGTTTGTCGGGCGTGATTTTAGCGCAGCGAGCCGCCAAGGCCATTATGGCTGGACCGGGGACTACGGGCGCGCTTACAATTCACGGACGGGTCAACTCGCTGCCGGACAGTGGGCGCGAGTGCAAAGCGTTTCCGGCAGCGCCTGGAATCCAGCCGGCGGGTCGGGTTCGGTGCGAAACAACGAAAATGCACTGCGCGGCGATGCGTTCGGCGTGAATAACCGTGGAATGGCATACAACAACGGGTGGTTTGACCGAACCCGTCCGATAAATCCAACCGGCTCCCAGGTTCGGTCTGGACCAGTGCGTCAGTGGAATTATGGTGCTGCTTTCGGAAATGCTTACCAGTCGTATGCCAGTCGAAACCGGCCGTTCTACTCGCCTAAGTTTGGCAGTTTGAACCGCAATATCCAAAGCTACTCACCCGGAGGTTGGCGCAATGGGAATGGTTTTAGCGCAAGCTCCCGGAGCGGAGGATGGTTCCACAGCGTTGGCAGTTTCTTTCACGGCGGGGGTGGTGGTTTCCGCGGTGGCGGCGGTGGCGGTTTCCGTGGCGGTGGCGGCGGATGGGGCGGTGGCGGTCATGGCGGTGGCGGCGGCGGCGGTCACCGTTGAAGCAGCAGTGCCGACGGAGCCGGGCCTGGGGCCGGCAGTGGCTTCATAATCGAATACACAAACGGAACGGCGTTAGCGTTTCCCTCTGCATCGCTTCGTATTTTAATTCATTCTTCATCCGTCATTAATCTTCAGTGTGTCAATTAAGATGGACACAGGCGTGTCCGGGGTGCGAGCGGTTCCGAGGGCGAACGGCAGGTGCGCCGCGTGGGCAAGTGAAAACCTGATGCCGAAAATGTGGAAAGGATGTGTATGTCAAAAACAGTCGTGGACAGGAAAAAGAAGGGCAGCCACCTGGCCGCCGCTGCCAATCGCGAGGTGGTTTTCGTTTTGAACAGCCGTGAGGCGGGAGCGGTTTATTTGTGTGGTGATTTCAATGACTGGCTGCCGGACAAGCTGCCCATGATCCGGCACGGCGACCATCGTCTGTGGGAGAAACGGCTGCTGCTGCCACCGGGCCGGTACGAATACAAATTCATCGTGGATGGGGTGTGGACTCATAATCCGGACGCCGGCAAAAACGTCGCGAACACCTTTGGCTCCTTGAATTCCGTCATGGAGGTTCGGCCATGAAAATGCAGTTCGAGTTTCCTCGCCAGCTATACCGGAAATCCATTTTGCGGGGCCGGCTCCACGACCGCCCCAATGCGCATCGCCGGAGACGACAGATGGAGAAAATGCAGTTGATCTATGCGCACCTCGGTTTCCCCGCCATCTTCGACGCGACCGAACGTCTTCATTTGCGAACCCGAACCAAACAGCGGGCATACCAGGTCTGGCTCGCCGGCGGATGCCGCCCGGGCTGCGCCTTGAATGATTGGCTCCGTGCCGAAGCTGAAGTCATGGCTGAATTCCAGCGCACCGGCATCGCTGGACGAAACGCATCTGTATTCTGCCCCGCCGGGTTATGAATGCCACAAACCAGCTCCGCCAGATTCACATCTACAAAGGGGACCGATCGTTGAATCAATGGTTGCCGCATTCCCGCTTCCCGCAGGATGGCAGGATGAATTTCGAGGCCGCAACGAGGAGGCAAAATGAAAATGAACCAGCGATGGAAAGAAAGCATCAATGAGAAGTTTTATTTTATGACCATTATTCAAGAAAAATCCGGTAATGGAATTTATTCCGCGAATCATTCCATCAAACCAGTCAATTTCTACTGTGCTGCGCGCGGGGCAAGGACCGTTCACCTGGTGGGCAATTTCAATCACTGGCATCCTATCCTGATGGCACAACGCGAGGACGGTTGGTGGTTCATCCAGGTCTGGCTGCCCCACGGCCATCATCAATACCACTTTTTGGTGGATGGAAGGCCGGTGCTGGACCCGCATGCCACCGGCACCGGTCGCAATGAACACTCTGAACCGGTTTCACTGATTGCCGTGAGTTAAATCCGACTCCTCGCCAGCGCAACCGGCCGAATGCAGAATTAAAATGTGTTCAGGACCTTTCAACCGCAGGCGAATGGTGGCAAAGGATGGTGAAACCACGAAATTGGTTTTCCGGTTTGGTCTGCTCGCGGTGGGCCTGCTGTTATCGGGTTGCGCCGGCGGCGGGGGCGGGCTGGTGCTCAAGCCGGTCGGCCCGGCCCTGATTCCGCCGGCGAGGGCGGAATCCACCACGGGCACGCTCGTCGTTTATTCCGCGTTTGAAGTGAACGCCGATTTCAACAGTCGTGACCCCTATCACCGGGAATACTCGGACTACAGGATTTACGCCACGGACGGCAACCTTTTACAACGCGTGCATAATGACTCGGGCTTCAAAGTGGGTAGTCCCGCTCGAGTCAGGTTGCCTGCGGGCAACTACCGTGTCATCGCCCATGCCAATGGTTATGGTCTGGTAACCGTTCCAGTGGTTGTCGCGCCGGACCAACTCACGACGCTGCACCTGGAAGGCGGTGGTTCGTGGCCCGAACAATCCACCTCTGGTCAAACCAATGTTGTGCGGCTGCCGGACGGCTGGGTCGTTGGCTGGCGAGCCACCGGATAGAACAGGCCAATCGAGATTCACAGTAGCCAACGCCGGCCGGGTGGCCGGAGTGTCGCCGGATTTGTCACCCAATCGTAACCGTCCTGCCGCATGTTCGTAACTGCGCCGTTTCACTCTGCTGACGGGTTTTAAAACAATGCTGTCAAACCTTGAAAAAATGATCCCTCCCATTCCCGGCACTGGTGGCCTGGTAGCCGCAGTTCCAGCCAGGGCCAATGCCAAACGGCATCTCGTGGCCGCGGGCGGCGCCATTTTGCTCGCAGCCCAGCTCAACGCCCAGACGCTCATCAACGGCGCCGGTTCGTCGTTTGATTATCCCGCCTTCACCAAATGGTTTGAGGCCTACGGCAAAGCCGACCCCGGCGTCCGGTTCAACTACCAATCCATCGGCTCCGGTGCCGGCCAGAAACAACTGCTCAACCAGACCGTGGACTTTGGCGCTTCCGATGCGCCGATGACCGATGAATCCATGTCCAACGCGCCGGGTAAAATCCTGCACCTGCCCGCCGTCGCCGGCGGCGTCGCCATCATCTACAACTTGAAGGGCGATCCCAAATTGAAACTGGACAGCGATGTTATCGCCAACATTTATCTCGGCAACATCATCAAGTGGAACGATCCGAAGATCGCGACGCTGAATCCGGGCGTGAATTTGCCCGATTTGCCGATTATTCCCGTGCATCGCTCCGAAAGCAGCGGCACCACGTTCATCTTCACGGACTATCTCGGCAGCGTCAACTCCGCCTGGGCGGGCACGGTGGGCAAAAGCACGGCCGTGCGCTGGCCGGCCGGCATCGGCCTGGGCGCCAAAGGCAGCGAAGGCGTCGCCGGACAGGTCAAACAACTGCCCGGCGCCATCGGCTACGCTGAACTGGCCTACGCCGACCAGAATAAAATGCCCTACGCCGACGTGAAGAACGCGGCCGGCAATTTCATCTCGCCCACACCCGATTCTGTCAGCGCCGCGCTGGCCACCGCGAAGATTCCCGATGATTTTCGTTTCTCCATGGTCAATGCGCCGGGAGATAAAGCATATCCCATTGCCGGCGCGAGCTGGATTCTGGTTTATCAGGGGCAAAAGAACGCCGAGCGGGGCAAAAAACTCGTTGCCTTTTTAAAGTGGGCGGTCACCGATGGCCAGAAAATTTCATCCACGCTTGATTACGCGCCATTACCGGTCAACGTCCAGAGCCGGGAACTGGAATTGATCGGCACAATTAGATACTGACTTCGCTCCGCTGCCCGGTAGTTTATGAGCGTGAGCCGGACGAAGAGCGCAGTTCCTCCCGCTCTTCGTCCTTTTGGTTTTCAAGCAAATGGGCGGGGAGGCCACGCCGAAGCGTCCGCGGACGGACCGGCGGGCCGGCCCCGCCTTCAGGAGGGAATGGATGGAGAGGATAAAAAGTGAGCGAATCCGCGCCAGTTCGACCGACGACCGTGCCCGCACGTGGCGGTTCTCACTTTGGCGACCCCGCCTTCAAATGGCTGACGCTGTTTATGGCGTTGGTCATTTTCGCGCTCGTCGCCCTCATCGTCCGTGAACTCACGCAAGGTTCGCAACTGGCGCTCCACAAATTCGGCTGGCGCTTCCTGGTCAGCAGCGATTGGGATCCGGTCAACGAAAAATTCGGCGCCCTGCCGTTCATCTTCGGCACGCTGGTTTCTTCCGCCATCGCGCTCGTTATCGCCGTGCCCATCAGCATCGCCACCGCGGTTTATCTCACCGAGCTGGCGCCCTTGTGGGTGCGTCAGCCATTGATCATGTTCATCGAATTGCTCGCCGCCGTGCCGAGTGTCATTCTTGGGCTCTGGGGACTTTTTGTCATGGTGCCCTGGCTCCACGATCATCTCGTTCCGGCGCTGAGAAGCACTTTGGGTTTTTTGCCGCTTTTTCAGGGGCCAAACTACGGACCGTGCATGCTGGCCGCCGGCGTCATCGTCGCCATCATGATCATCCCCATCATCACGTCGGTCTCGCGCGAAATTCTGCGGTCCGTGCCCGGCTTGCAACGCGAGGCGGCTTACGCCCTGGGGGCGACGCGCTGGGAAGTCACCCGCATCGCCGTGTTGAGCTATGCCAAAAAAGGCCTCTTCGGCGCAGTAATTTTAGGGTTGGGCCGTGCGCTCGGCGAGACGATGGCGGTGACCATGGTCATCGGCAATTCGGCGCAAATCGCCGCGTCACTGTTCGCTCCCGGCGCCACGCTGGCCAGCGTCATCGCGAATGAATTCAATGAAGCAACCGGCAATCTGTATCCCAGCGCGTTGTTTGAACTCGGCCTCGTGCTGCTCGGCGTGACCGTGGTGGTCAACATCTTCGCCCAACTGCTGTTGAAAACGTTCGCCGGCCCGGCCGTCAAACCCCAACAGTAAAGCCATTTATGATTTACGATTTACGATTTACGATTGAACTGACAATTTGTGGCTTGGTCGGGGGCAAATCATCAATCATCAATCATCAATCATCATTTCTGTGACCGCCCCCAATCATCGTTGGCGCAAGTTCAAGAACGCCGTCGTCCAGACGCTGACGTTCGCGTGCGCGATTCTGGTCATCTCGCCGTTGTTGCTGGTCTTTTATCACCTCGTTAAACTCGGGTTCAGTTCCGTCAACCTGGCGTTCTTCACCCAATTGCCTCGGCCCGTCGGCGAGGCCGGCGGCGGCATGGCCAACGCCATTGTCGGCACGTTCATTCTGCTGGGGCAGGCCGCCCTGTTCGGTGTGCCGGTCGGCGTATTGGGCGGCGTATTTCTTTCTGAATACGGCTCGTCGCGGTTGAATTGGTGGATTCGTTTTGCCGCCGACGTGTTGAACGGCGTGCCGTCCATCACCTGGGGCATTGTCGTCTGGACGCTGCTGGTGGTGCCGATGCACAGTTTTTCCGCGCTGGCGGGCGGCGTGGTGCTGGGCATGATGATGATTCCGCTCGTGATGCGGACCACGGAAGAGGTTTTGCAACTGGTGCCCGGCGGTTACCGGGAGGCTGCGCTCGCGCTGGGCATCGCCCAGTGGAGGACCATCGCGCAAATCGTCGTGCGCACCGCCCTCAAAGGCATCATCACCGGCGTGCTGCTGGCGCTGGCCCGCGTGGCTGGCGAAACCGCGCCACTGCTGTTCACCGCCCTGGGTAACCTGGGTTGGGCGCACAAACTGAATGAACCCATCGCCGCCATGCCGCTGCAAATTTTCATCTACGCCATCTCCCCCTATGACGACTGGCATCGGCAGGCCTGGGCGGGCGCGTTCGTGTTGCTCGTGCTCGTGCTGGCCGTCAACATCGGCGTGCGTTTCCTTACGCGCGACCGTTTCGGTGAGCGCATTTGAAAACCGAAACCGCCATGCCCCCGACCACCGACCAGACACCCGGCGCCACACTGGAGAATAAATCCGCGGGCGCCCCCGCCATGACCGTGCGCCGTCTCTCGGTGTCTTTCGATGGCAACCAGGTGCTCAAAAACGCGTCGCTTGACATCGCCGCCCGGGCCGTTACCGCCATTATCGGACCAAGCGGCTGCGGCAAGTCCACCTTCCTGCGCGCGCTCAACCGGATGCACGAGTTGAATCCCCAGGCGCGCGTGGAGGGCGAAATCCGGCTGTTCGGCGAGGACATCTATGCGCGCAACGTCGAACCGGTGGTCGTGCGCCGCCGTATCGGCATGGTGTTCCAGAAATCCAATCCATTTCCCACCATGTCCATTGTCGAAAATGTCACGGTCGGCCTGCGGTTGAACGGCGTCCGCAACCGCAGACTGCTGGCCGAACGCACTGAACAATCGCTCCGTATGGCGGCGTTGTGGGACGAAGTGAAGGACCGCCTGCACGCGCCGGCCATCAGTTTGTCCGGCGGACAGCAACAGCGCCTGTGCATCGCCCGCGCGCTGGCGGTGCAGCCGGAGGTGGTCCTCATGGACGAACCGGCGTCCGCGCTCGACCCGCTCGCCACGGCCCGGATCGAGGATTTGATTCTGGAGTTGAAAAAGGATTACACGATTGTGATTGTGACGCACAACATGCAGCAGGCGGCGCGCATGTCCGATTACACGGCGTTTTTTTATCTCGGAGAACTGGTCGAGTTCGGTCCGACCGCAAAGATTTTCACCAGCCCGTCGCAAAGACGCACGGAGGATTATGTCACCGGACGTTTCGGCTAAAATTGAAACCTTAAACTTAATCTTGATCTTGATCTTGATCGCAAGCTTAATCCCTTTTGCAATCCATCGTGGCGGTGGCCGGATTGAGAAATTGATTGCGCCCGCGATTTGAGCCGGGGCGAAGTTAAAATTATGGAAACCCACTTCGAGATGGAACTGGACGGTTTGAAGCAGAAACTGCTTTTGATGGCCAGCCACGCCGAAACCGCCGTGAACCAGGCCGTGCAGGCGCTCGTCCAGCGCGATTCCGGCCTCGCGCAGCAGGTCAGGGAAAACGACCGCGTCATTGACCAGTTCGAAGTGGAGATTGACGAACTGGTCATTCAACTCCTCACCAAAGCGCCGCTGGCCACCAACCTGCGGCTGGTCACCGTGGCCATGAAAATCTCCCAGAACCTCGAGCGTGTCGGCGACGAGGCGGCGAAAATCGCCAAGCGCGCGCGCGATTTGAGCCGGGAAGCGCCCGTGAAAATCAATCTGGACCTGCCGCGCATGGCCAGAATGGCGCTCGACATGGTCAAGGCCGCGCTCGACGCGTTTGTGAACTGGGATTCCGCCTCCGCTCGTGCCATCATCCCGCGCGACAAGGAGGTGGACGCCCTCAACAAGCAGATTCACGAGGCCATCGCGCAGCACATGGTGGCCCATCCCAGCACCATTGGCCGCTGCCTGAACTGGATGGTGGCGACCAAAAGCCTCGAGCGCATCGCCGACCACGCCAAAAATGTCGCTGAAGAAGTCGTTTACCTCTGCGAAGCCCAGGACATCCGCCACTCCGGAGCAAAAGCGGCACAAAAGGCCGAAGGTTGAAATCCAGGAGCTGAAAAAACTTCAGCTGTTCGCCCTCAACCCTTGGCATTTGCCCCTGCGTTTCCTGTCCGGTGCGAACCTGTTTATGGTGGTGCAGTTGCACCCGCTTCCGTCGCCAGACCAACCTTGGTGATGTCTAATTGCCGAAGCACGTCCAACACGTTGACCATGTTTTGGTAATCCACCTCGTCGTCACCCTTCACCACCACGCTTAAGTCCGGATTGTCGGATTGCAGTTGTTCCAGTTTGTCCTTGAGCTGCGGGATCGTGACGAATTCGTCGTTCAAAAAGGTTTGGCCCTTTGCGTCCACCACAATCTTGTTGTTTTTGGGCTTTTCTTTCTGCGGCGGCGGCGGTTTGCCCGACGGCAATGTCATTTCCAGATTGTTCATCATCTGCGGCGTGGTGATGATAAAGATGACCAGCAACACAAACACCAGGTCCAGCAGCGGCGTGATGTTCAACTCGCTGAGCGAACTGTGATGGCTTTGCGAAGTCTTTTTCATGCGAACTTTTCCGGGAACCACGAAACACGCGAATTGACACGAAAGGATTCTTCACGCGGGTTCGGGGAGCACGCCCGCCTCAGGTGTGGCTGGACACGGCTCGCGTCCAGCCGCTTCGCTCGCGGGGCTTGCCTGAAGACGCTAAAGCTTTGTATGCGCCCAAGGTTTTCCGCGGGGGCGCGGAAAACTGCACGCGAGGCGAGTGCGCTCCCCATTTCAATTTTGTTTTTAAAGTAAACTTTTGTCATCATTGCAGGATGGATTGGGCTTCTTCCTGCACGTCGAAGCGGACCACGATGTGCGGCGGGAAATTAGTGGGCGGTGGCCGATCCATGTGTGTCACTGCCGCCAGGGCGCGCCGCACCGAGTCGTCCCAAAGCCGGTTCCCGGATTCCTTCTCCCAGACCGGATGGGTAAGCTGGCCGTCGCGCCCAATGGACAATTTCACCTCGGCGACAAAATCGTCGTCTTTCAGATTGTCAGGCCGCTCCCATTTGGAGCGCAAAGCGTATTCCACCGCGCTTTTGTAAAGTTGCACCGGATCGGAACTCGTTTCGACTGCTGCGCCGCCGGCAAACTCGAACGAAGGCAACACCGCCGGCGGCGGTGCCACCGTCGGCTGCGTCGCTGCCGGTGGCGCCGTTTCCCTGGGCGGCTCCGGCTTGGGCGTGGCGGCGAGTTTGGGTTGCTCGAGCTTGGGCGGCTCAACCTTGGGTTTTTCGGGCGCCTTGGGTTTCTCCGGCGGCTTTTCTTTGATCATCTCCACGGCGATTTTTTTCATTTGCTTGCCGAAATACCCTTGCCGGGCGGCGAAATACAGCAACGTCACAACAATCAACGCGTGGAAGGCGAACGAAATCAGCAGATTCACCTTCGACGAGTTGCGCTTTTTGCGCGGCTGGGTATGCGGCAGCATGTTATTTCCGGTTGGCGGCCTCGGTGGCCAGATCCACCTTCAGCACCAGTGCCCGCTGGCACACGTCAAGCACGGCGCGAATTTGTTTGTACTTGGTCTGGCTGTCGCCGCGAACAATGATGTTCAGGTCCGGATCATCGGCGCGCAGGTCAAGGAGGGTCTGCAGCATGTCGTTGGCGCTGGCAAAGCGGGCCTTGTTCAAATACATCGTGCCGTCGGCCTGGACGGTGATGTAATTGGCCTTGCGGGGCGGGTCTTTGAGATGCTTGGCCGCGGTGGGCAGTTTCAAATCCAGATCGTTGATCGGCGGGATGGTCGTGATGATAAAAATGACCAGCAGCACGAACGCCAGGTCCAGCAGCGGTGTAATGTTCAACTGGGTCAGCGACTCGTGCGCGGACTTGGAACACTTCTTCATGATTCAACGAGCACGGGCGTTTCGTTGCTCTTCAACGCGCCGACGATCCGGCCGGCCAGGACCTCGTTGGCATCCCGGATTTCCTCGGCCAGCGGACGATGATCCACATAAACGTGTTCAATCTGGTTGGCGAAGCGGCTGGCAAACCCATCGAGTTCCTGGGTGAGGTGACGGATGGTGGTGACCATGAAATTGTAGGCGAACATCGCAGGGATGGCGACCAACAGGCCCGTGACCGTGGCCACCAGCGCGGCGGCCACACCGGGGGCCATGGCGTTGAGCGTCGCGGCGTGGCTTTCGGCAATGCCGGCGAAGGTGGACATCACGCCCCACACGGTGCCCAGCAGCCCGATGAACGGCCCGCCGGCCACCGCCGTGGACAACACAATCATGCCTTTCTCCAAGGCCATGGCTTCACCACCGGCGGCTTCCTCCAGAATTACCTTTACCGCGTCAAACGACGCCATGCTGATTTTCACCGTCGTGGATCGGGCAAGATAATCGGTATTGCCTTGCCCCACGCCTTCCACTGGATTCCGCCGGCTCACGGATTGAACCTGCACCGGGTTGTTTTTCAAATGATATGCCACTTCGTCCGCGCCACGGATGTAAAGCTGATAAACGGGCGCCCCATCAAATTCTTCGCCCCGGCGCTGGATGTCCAGCGGGTCACGGGTTGAGCCGTAGGCGGCCAGGAACTTTTTGGTTGCCTTCCGCGCGATCATCAACTGGCGGAACTTGGTGATGATGATGGTCCAACTGAACAGCGACAGAACCAGCAGCGCGATGACGGTGATCTTGCCCTCGGTGGTGGCGTTCTGCATGGCATAGTACGCGGCGTTGGCGGCAAATAAGGGATGAACAAGCATGGTGGTCACAATGGTTGGGTTGAGGTTGGTTTTGAGGATGAACCCGGCGGCGAACTTTTGGCCGGCAAAATGATGGTGGCACGTTGTGCCGATCCGGTCCGGGCAGCCATGCCCGCAGCTTCGGCGTGCGGGCGCCAGCCGAAACCAAACAACAAGACGCAGGCCAGCACGCGCCAAAACGAAGTGTCGAAAAGCCGGACTTTCATAAATAACCGTCCCGTAACATCTTCAAATTTTAGGCCACGCACGCAGGGCGGCACGTTACAAATCGGTGACAAATTGGAGTTCAAGCTCGTTTGGAGTTGAGCGCGGCCGGATTAAACTTGCATACTCCACCCGGAACGAATTCCCCGGGCCCGGCCGGGTTGATCAACGGAAACGCCCTGGTGAGGCCCGTGTTCAAATGATTACTGACGGTGCGGCGTCCACCTCGCGCCAGGAGAGACAAAACCGGGTGGAGGTTAATTGCCCCGGCGAAGCCCGGAATATCCAGTAGTCCGGGACGCGAGAAAAGTTCAACCTCCCCGGCTCCGAGGCGGCGCTGGCCACGGTCGTGGGCGCGCTCATCGAAGTGCCGTTGATGCTGTCTGTCTGCCGCGTTTGCAACTGCTCGCGCGGCTGGTGTCAGACGAAAGTTCCCGGACTTAAAGCCGCGAATTGACAACATGAACGCAAACGCCAAACCCACCGTCCTGATTCTCTGCACCGGCAACTCGTGCCGCAGCCATATCGCTGAAGGTTTTCTGCGCGCGGCAGCGGGCGAATTCGTGGACGTCCAGAGCGCCGGCTCAAAGCCCACGGGTTACGTCCATCCGCTTGCCATCAAGGTCATGGCCGAGGTGGGCATTGACATTTCCGGCCACGGTTCAAAACACCTGAAGGAATTTTTGAACCAGCCGATCCGCACCGTTATCACCGTCTGCGGCAATCTGGACCAGGCCTGCCCGGTCTTTCCGGGACAAGTGAAACGGTATCACTGGCCATTTATTGATCCCGCCACGGCAACTGGCACCGATGAGGAAATATTGGCGTGCTTTCGCCGGGTCCGTGATGAAATGCGCCGTGTGTTTGAAGCCTATGCGGCGGGGATGCGCGATGCGGAAAAGTGAACCCCGTTATTTTCCCAGTTCCGTTTTGACGGCATTGACCAATGCTGCGAAGTCCTGCGGCGTGTATCCGACGGATTGAAATTTTATGCGGCCATCCTTTCCAATCACCACGGCGCGGGGAATGTAACCGGTTGCGAACTGGTGATAAATTTCGCGGCTCGGGTCTGCAACTAATGGGAAGGTATACGAATTCTGGCGCTGGAAGCGTTCAAGTTCCGATTGAGAATGTCCCTGGCCAATCGAAGCCAAAACCAAGCCTTTGTTTTTAAACTCATCCCAAATGCCCTTTTCCAAGGACGGCATTTCATCCATGCACGGCCCGCACCACGTGGCAAAAAAATTCAAAACCACCACCTTGTCGTGTAAATCCAGAGCCTGACCGTTAATGGTGGGAACGGAAAAAATCGGGGAAATATCACCAACCTTGGTTAGTGTGCTCTTGCTTTTCGCCAAGTCCTCGGCGGTGGCAGGTTGTGGGGACAACGCATTGAGTGTTGCCGCAACGTCTGGCGGCATGGGGGTTCCAGTGGCGGCATAATAGTCATAAATTTTCCGCAGCGCCTGGAGGATCGCCCGGCGGGCACTGTCATCGGGAGTCTGGTTGTAGTTCAGGGTTTCAAAGTAATGAAGCGCCTGCACGTAAGCCGGCAGGTTGGACTGGAAATTTTTCAAGAAGGTTTCCTCGCCGCCAAATCGTAACTCAAAAGCGATGTCCGCTTGGCTGCCAATCGAGTCCGAATAAATCATCTGGGACCCTTTCCCGGCGGGAATCACAAACTTGAACCACATGACGACGCCCCCGAGGGCGATGCCCAAAATGAACATTATGAGAGGTAACAGGAATTTTTTCATAAATCGCCTTTGCTTGTTTACGAAAGTTTTTCACCAACTGGCAGCGGATGCCCTGCCAGGAATTCTGCCGCGCCCATGCGCCGTCCGCCTTCGCGCTGCAATTCCAGAATTCGCAGCGCATCCTGCCCGCAGGCGACAACGATTCCGTCCTTGTCGGCGGATAAAATTTCTCCGGGTTTTCCACTGGGGTAAGGTCGCCTCACCGCGGCTACCGGCGGACGGCCCGGCAAGCCGTCCCTGTCTTCAGGATTCTCAACCACTTCCGCCTTCCAGATTTTCAGCAAATGCGGTTTTTTCGTTGAATCTTCGGCTCGCGAGGACGCTCGCCCCACCGGTGGTTGCTCTGGCAAAAATGTGAATGCGCCCGGCCACGGCGTGAACGCGCGCAGCCGGTTCCAGATCGTTTTCGCGGGCAGGTTCCAGTCAACCCGCCCGTCTTCCTTTTTGATTTTGGGCGCGAGGCTGACGCCTTCGGCGGGTTGCGATTGTGGCCGGATTTTTCCGGCAACGTAATCGGGAATGGTTCGGACGAGCAATTCCGCGCCGAGTCGCGCCAGCCGGTCGTGCAGGGTGGTGGAATCGTCTGCGGGCTGAATCGGCGTCCGCTGTTGCGCGACGATGTCGCCCGTGTCCAGCCCGGTGTCCATTTTCATGATGGTGACGCCGGTTTCGGTGTCGCCGTTCGCAATCGCCCATTGAATCGGCGCGGCGCCACGGTACTTTGGCAGCAATGACGTGTGGACGTTCAAGCAGCCATAACGTGGCAGCTGCAGAATGTCCGGTGGCAAAATGTGTCCGTAGGCGGCCACCGCGATGAGGTCAGGCCGCAACGCGCGGAGGTCAGCGATAAACTTCTCGTCGCGGGCGCGCTCCGGTTGGAGCACGGGCAAACCCAGTTGCTGTGCCAGCGTTTTGACGGGTGACGGTTGTGCTTTGAGTTCACGGCCCCTGGGCCGGTCGGGTTGTGTGACCGCGGCGACGACCTGGAATTGACCGCCGCGTGCCAGCGCTTCGAGCGTGGCGCACGACAATTCCGCCGTGCCCATGAAGACGATCCTCATTTATGGTTTACGATTTACGATTTACTTGCGGGTTCATTTGCGTGTGCCAAACGTAAATCGTAAATCGTGAATCGTAAATCTTTCAGCGAAGCTGGACGACGTGTTTGAGGATGTCCAAAAGCACTCCGGCCGGCGTTCCATCGGCATTGATGTGATGAACGACCTTTTTGCCGTAAAATTTGAGCACGGGCCTGGTTTCCCGCTCGTAGGTTTTCAGGCGGTTGCGGATGACATCGAGCCTCGTGTCGTCCAGCCGGTTTTCCTTGATGGCGCGGCGTTGCAGGCGAGTCACGAGATTTTTCGGGTCGGCGCAGCTGAGGTAAAAGACGGCGACCACGTTCAGCGCGTCGCTCAACATCTCGGCCTGCGCCAGGTTGCGCGGGATGCCATCCAGCACCAGGGTGTCTTCCGCGGGGTGAAAGCGCCCGGTTTTCGTGCTGGCGTCAATACCTTGCCGCCAAAGTTGGACCGTCGGCGCATCGGGCACCAGGCGGCCGCGGCTGGAGTAGGCGATAAAGGTTTGGCCAAGCGGGCTGTCCGGACGCAGGCTGCGGAACACGTCGCCGCAGGCGCAATGGAAAAAATTGGGAATGGTGCCGAGAATTTTTCCCTGCGTACCCTTGCCCGAGCCGGGCGCGCCAAACAAAAGAATCGTCCGGTATTTCATAAGAGCTTGGTAACGGATGACAAATGGCAGGGCGTTCCCGGGTTACGTGTCCTTGTGCTTGAGTTGAACCTCTTGAATTTCCCCGAACGGCACCATTACCTCCTGCCGCGCCGCCCCGTGCATGACCTCGAAATGGATGTCGTTGGCCGCAATGCGCGTGATGCGTTGGACCTCATACTGCCCGCGCGGCGTTTTTACCAGCAACACCATGTCCTTGTCCCCTTCGCGCCGGACCAGGCCGAAAAAGCCGGGAAATTTTGTCTCGAAAAACCGGTGGTTGAACATGAACTGCCCGCGATGGAAAATCTGCGGGGCGGGCTTCTCGGTGGGCGGCGTCTGTTGCCACGATGACGAGGTGATGCGAATGCCACCCGCCGATTGCACCGGTATCGGCGCCGGCGCAACGCTGGGAACGGCCATGGTCTCGGGGGCCGCTTCGGTTTCCTCCGCCGGCGCGGTTCCCTCCGCGCCTTGAGTCGGGATGGACAAAAAAATAATTGGCCCCAGAATCGGCAGCACTGCCGCTACTCCCATCACCACGCCAATGGGGCGGGAGCGGAAAATGGCGATTTCCATCGCCGCGTAAAGATTCGCGCCGTAAAGCAGAAACATCATCACCAATCCCACCGACGACGAAAACAGCGCGGCGAACAAGGCGGATTTGTGCGGTACCTCCAATCGCGAAACTTCCTGAATTTTGATTTGCTCCTTCGGACGCGGTTGAGCCGGCGGGATTATGAACGGACTGACGAACGGCCTGATTTTCGGGTTTTGCCCCAGTTGTTTCATTGCCCCTTGCGAAAACGTCGTCCAAATCAAGTTGGTATAGGCGTCCTCCGGCGTGCGGATCAGGACGCCGTTGTCGTCATATTTGACGACGTCACCGGAGACTGACGAACCGTCGGTCAATTGATATGTGTCCGCGCCCGCGGCCAGTAGCAGTCCGCCCAGCCAGAATCCAAAAACGATTCCCAAGATTTTGCGCACGGGGTTTTCTAACAAAAGTCCCTGCACCGCGAAAGCAAATTCAACCGGCCGCAGCATCACCGCGGCGCGCGGGCGGGACATGCGCGGGCCATAGTCAAAAACTGTGGCGGAAGCGTCCTGGCTTTTTCCGGCTCGCTTACGTCGCTGGCCGTCCAGGAGTAACTTCGGATGCCTGTTAGGTCCAGGAGGCGGCAATGGCTTTTACGGCGTACGGTTGCCGAGTTCGCCGGGCAAATCTTCCACAACCCAATTCGCGTGCGTCGTTTGCAATTTGTCCGCTGCGAGGCCGTGTTGCCAAACGGCGTAACGCAGCGTCCGGCCAACGTCTATTTGCATCGCCGGTTGCGCCAGCAAACCGGCGATGAAACCGGCGAGCACGTCGCCGCTGCCGCCTCGCGCCAGGTGCGGATTGCCGGACGGGTTGACAAAAATGTCACCGGCTGGCGATGATGAAGCTCCCTCCGAGCGCAGACTTGTGCTCCGGCCAATGAGCGTTTGATGTCCTTTGAGCGCCACCCAGCAATTGCCGAAGCGCCGTGAAGTTTCGCGCAAGGCCCGCACGCGATCCGATTGCACTTGCTGCGCCGTAGTGTTGAGCAACCGCGCCGCCTCGCCCGGGTGAGGCGTGATGACGCGGATCCGTTCTTTGGTCAGGTTTTGCGGCGTGAGCCAGTCCAGCGCGCTGGCGTCCACGATGACCGGCACTTCCGCGTCACGCCAAAACCGTCGCGTGATGGCTTTCAGGTCGTCCGGCAAATTCGGCGCGGCCAACCCGGGACCAATCAGAATCGCGCTGGCAACGTCGAATAATTTTATTTCCGGTCTCCAGAAATTCACCATGACGGATTGTAACTGCGAAGCAATCGGATGATAAACCTCCTCCTGCGTGAGCAGCGTGACAAGCCCGGGTTGCGCGCGTTGCGCCCCGCGCGCGGCCAGCACCGCCGCGCCATGAAATCCAAAACTGCCCGCGATGATAACCAGATGTCCGAACGAACCTTTGTGGGCCGCGACTGCGCGGCGTGGCGGGAAGCCCGCAAAATCCTCCGGCAACGTCCAATGCAAACCTTCCGGTGATGCGGGATGCGGGCAAGGAACCAGCCCGACGTTGGTTGCCACTTCAAGTTGCCCGACGAATGGGCAGGCATTTTGGGCGAGCAAACCGGTTTTCGGCGCGCCTACCGTCAAGGTGACCGCGGCTTCGATCGCCGCGCCCAGGACTTCGCCGGTGTCTGCGTTCAGGCCGGACGGCACGTCCACCGCCAGAACGGGAATTTTTGATTGATTGACCGCCGCGATGAATTTCTGCCAGCCGCCGTCGAGCGGGCGGTTCAAGCCGATGCCGAACAAACCGTCAATGAGCAATGTAGGACAGGCATGTTGCCCGTCTCCGTCCGAAACGGAAGATTTAGAGACCGGCGCGATGCCTGTCTTACGTTGAAATTCGGGCAACGCGGTGCCCGGGTCGGTTACCTCCAGGACGTCCACCTGCCGGTCGCGCAACAATTTGCGGGCGGCGCGGGCGTCGTCGCCGTTATGGCCTTTGCCGGCCAGTATCAGAATTATATCACCGGCGCCTGTGAGTTGCAGCGCGCGTTCCGCAATTTTTTCGCCGACGCGCCGGATGACCTCGGCTTCGGTCTGGCCGGCGGCCCAGGTGGCGCGTTCCCATTCGCGCATTTGAGCGAGGTTGATGACCGGGACGGACATGGTATCTATTTATGATTTATGATTTTCGATTAATGATTGCTTCAAAAGGCTGATGGGCCAAATCATAAATCATCAATCGTAAATCATAAATAAAATTGTCACTGGATTGTCACGTGGTTGTCACGGAATTGAAATTGTGTGACAATCGGGCGCATGCTATGCAAAAGGGGAGTGAAGCCGCGAATTTTAGTGGTCGATGACGAACCTGAAGCGGTGGAACTGGTCGAGTTCAACCTGAAACAGGCGGGTTATGCCGTCATCACGGCCGTGGACGGCGCGGAGGCGTTGAAAAAGGCCCACGCGCACCGGCCGGATTTGATCATTCTCGACGTGATGCTGCCGGAGATGGACGGTTTTGAGGCGTGTAAAGTGTTGCGGCTGGACCCGGCTACCGCCCGCGTGCCCATCATCATGCTCACCGCGAAGGCCGCCGAAATTGACCGCGTGCTTGGCCTGGAACTCGGCGCGGACGATTACCTGACCAAGCCCTTCAGCCCCCGCGAACTGCTGTTGCGCATCAAAAAAATCCTCGCCCGCGGCCAGACCGAGGAAAAACCAAGCGAACAGTTGCGCTTCGGGGATTTGCTGATAGACGTGCCGCGCCACGTGGCCAGTTGGAAAGCCAAGGCCATTGGCTTGACGGCCACCGAGTTCAAACTGCTCACCACTCTCGCGCAACGCGCCGGGCGTGTGCAATCGCGCGACCATCTGCTTCGCGACGTCTGGGAATACGACAGCCTGATTGACACGCGCACGGTGGACACACACATGCGCCGGCTCCGCGAAAAGCTCGGCCCGGCCTCGAAGCATCTGGACACCGTCCGCGGCGTCGGGTATCGGTTTGTGGAATAGAAACCACGGATGGACCTAACGCGGCTTGCGCCGCAACCAAAGTAGCGCAGACAGTATGTCGGCTGTATCGCGGATTGGTAATCCGCTGGCGCCACCCGTTTCGGACGCCCGGCCGACTGCCAGTCGGCGATACGGCAGGTTGCCAACCTGCGCTACGAGCAAGCATGGCGCCGCCTCAAAGTCGTGCAGGAAAACAAAATTTCTCGAGATAGTAGTACGGATGGACGCGGATTCAGACAGGTCTGGAGTCCTGGGTTAATCCGGCCTGGTCACTCATTTCGTTGTCCGCGCCCTTTCGTTGTCTAAAGGTGGAGTTCCAAATTGATGCGTGTTAATCTGCGTTCCGCCGTGGTTAAACCTTGAATTTTGTGTGGTCAATTCTTTTCATCCTCGCCGTGGCCGTTGCCCTCGGGCTGCATTTCTGGTGGCGGGGGAGGTTTCTCCGCCAGCAACGGCAGGTGCAAATCGAGATGGAGGACTTTCAGCGGCACCAGCAGCAGACGACGACCGATGCCAAGGCGCAGCAGCAGGTCCTGTTCAACAGCATGTTGGAAGGATTGCTGTTGCTGGACCGCAATCGCCGGATTTATCTCGCCAACCGCGCCTTCAAAAACCTTTTCGGCATCAAGACCGAATTGCGGGGCAAAACCATCATGGAAGCCCTGCGCGTGCACGAACTCGCGGAGCTGGTCGAGCGTGTGGAAGGCGCCGGGCAGGTCTTCGACTACGAATTGAAACTGCCGGAGTTGAGCGAGCGCTGGCTCCAGGTCAACGCCGCCGCCATTTCCAATTCCGCCGGCGAACGCGAGGGCACGATTCTCGTCTTTCACGATTTGACGCGGCTCAAGCGGCTTGAACGCACGCGCGAGGAATTTGTTGCCAATGTCAGCCACGAGCTGCGCACGCCGCTCTCGCTCATCAAAGGCTACGTGGAAACGCTGCTCGATGGCGCGCGCAAAAATCCCGAGGTTGCCGAGCGCTTTCTCAAAATCATCGAACGCAACGCGCAACGGCTGGACTTGCTCATCCAGGATCTGCTCACCATTTCCGCGCTGGAGGCCGGACGGGTCAAATTGAACCTCCAGCCGGTTGAACTGCGTCCGCTGGTCGAAAAAGTCATGGGAGATTTGAAACCGCCGGCGGACAACAAGAGCGTCACGTTGGTCAACCAGGTGCCCGAACTGGTTGCCACGGCGGACGTGGGCCGGCTCGAGCAGGTCTTCGCCAATCTCGTGGACAATGCAATCAAATATGGCCGCACGCAGGGCACGGTGACCGTCGGCGGCGGAAAGGCCGAGGACGGGAAGATCGAAGTTTTCGTGCAGGACGACGGGCCGGGCATTCCCCCGGAAGCATTGGAACGTGTGTTCGAGCGGTTTTATCGCGTGGACAAGGCGCGTTCGCGCGAGCAGGGCGGCACCGGGCTGGGGCTTTCCATTGTCAAACACATCGTGCAAAGCCACGGCGGCAAGGTTTGGGTGAAAAGCGAGCTGGGTAAAGGCGCAACGTTTTTCTTAACGCTGCCAGAAAGGAAATCCGAAATTTAACGTAGCGGCGTCTCGGCAGAGCGCCGCTAAGTTGGCCATGCTGGATTGGAGCAAATGTGCTGCGGTGGAACGCATCGCGGGAAAAGTCAGTGGCGCGTGGCTATTCAAAGGCACGCGCGTGCCGGTGACGGCGCTGTTTGAAAACCTGGAAGACGGCGCCACGGTGGATGATTTTCTTGAATGGTTTCCCGGCGTGACCCGCGAACAGGTCGAAGCCGTGCTGGAACACGCCGAGCAAAGCCTTGCGGTCGCGTGATCCGTGCGCATGAAAATTCTTTTCGTTCACGGCACACCCGCACCGCGGCGGCGGCAACTGGCCGGCCATGAAATTGCCACCGCTTATGAAATGGGCTGGGCAAAATTGAGCAACGGCGACTTGCTCTCCGTGGCCGAAAAATCTTTCGAGGTTTTCATCACCACCGACCAGAACCTTCGGTACCAGCAAAACCTCACCGGCAAGCAGTTGGCGATTCTGGTTTTACCCACGACCAGTTGGCCGGAAATTCAAAAACACGCGAACAAGATTGCCAACGTTGTAGCCGCACTCAAACCCGGAGATTTTATCGAGTTGAGTTTCTAGCGCCAGGCCGGCTGGCACTTCGCACATTTATTTTTCTTCGCTTTCCGCGCCCGGAATTTTTATCATCCGCACATGGTTCACGTTGGCATCGGTTACGACGTTCACGCGCTGGTCGTGGGACGCAAACTTATCCTCGGCGGCGTCGAAATTCCGCACCCCAAAGGTCTTGAGGGCCATTCGGACGCCGACGCGCTCATGCACGCGATTTGCGACGCCGTCTTGGGCGCACTCGGCGAAGAGGACATCGGCCATTTTTTCCCCAATACCGACCCGCGCTGGAAAAATGCGCCCAGCAAGGTGTTCTTGCAGGAAGCCGCCCGGCTGGTCGCATTGCGTCAGGGCAACGTCGTGAACGTGGACGCGACCGTTGTCGCGCAGGCGCCGAAAATTTATCCGCACATCCGCCAGATGAAAATTCACATCGCCGAGGCGTTGGGCATCAATGTCCAGCATGTCGGTGTCAAAGCCACGACCAATGAAAAAATGGGTTTCATCGGTCGGGAAGAAGGCATTGCCGCCATGGCCGTGGCGAGTGTGGATTTGCCGTCATGAGTCCACCGTCGCCAGCCCGCCGTCACCGGTCATTCCATTGTGTGATGATTCAGTTCTCGACTGTGAACTCTGAACTGTGGATCGTGGACCGAACAAATGCCGAAGGCTGAAATCAGTTGGAAGCGGGTGACCGACGACGGCGTGAAACTGCAGGTCTATGCCCGGCGCGTGAGCCGGGACTGGCTTTTCTTCCAGCGCGAAAAGCGTTTCGATCAATGGCAACCCGTGCCGGAACCGCCGTTGGAAGACTGGCTGGCGTTATTGGACGCGTTGCAGCGGCTCATCACGCGCCGCCGTTACCAGCCGGCCGACGAGGAACATCTTCGCCGCCGGATTCGCGAGCGGTTTCCGGAGGCTAAGATTTAGTGCGAATGCGGCTTGGCGTATTCGGTCATGCCGGTGATATCAATGACGACCACCGGTTCGTTGCCAACCACCCACGCATCGTGTCCCGGCGGGAGCATGGAAACTTCGCCCGGCCCGAACTCGTCCTCGCTGCCATCGTCCATAATCACGTGAATCCGTCCGGAGACGTGGTATTGCAAATGCGGCGCTTCACAGCTTTTGGTGTTCACGAGCGGCTTGATGCAGGTGGACCATTTCCATCCGGGCTGCAGCGTGGCGCGGCCAAAGGTGACCCCGCCCAAGGTGACCAGTTCGAGCTTGCCCTTGTCGAAGGCGCGCGTCTCCTCGGGTTTCGCCAGATTTCGTTTTTGCATTTTGGCCATAACACTCCTTGCTTTTGTGGTTAGTCGAACTGAATTCTGCGCGGCCGAACGGATTTGGCAATTCCAAAATGGCCGCTATCGAAAACCAGCGGCCAGTGCCCGAAGTCAAAGCCTGACATGTTCAAGGCTTCGCTTCGGCGAGCGATTTGATTCGGGGAAAAAATTGTGTCCTGCGTGGATGGCCAAGTTGTTCCACCTTCCGTTCCACAAAGTCACCGGGAGTTTCCCGGAGTGGCGGGGGTTTGCCGGGAATTCGAAATTCATGCGTGCGATACAGGCGGATGACCCGGCGGCCGGCGAGGGTTGCGATTTCGTAAGCGCGTTGTCGGACCTGGTCGGTTCGGACAACAAACAACCGCCCGGGCAGGACCGTGGCCAGTGCCTGGCAGTTACTGAAATATTAAATCCGCTTGCAACCTGACCGTCAGCCGGTTCCATAAAACAGCCGTTTTGAATAGCTGGACAACGCTGAAACCGCCGGGTAGAATGCGTCGTGTTACTTGTGAACGCGGACCGACAAACTGTGTCTAAAAATGAATTCAATATCTCAGACGCCATGAACACAATTCAGAACAAACTGCATTTCGCGCTTTCCACGGCTCTCATTGGCTGGCTGGCGATTGGTTCTGCCGTTGTTTCCCGGGCGGATCAGCCCAGTCCGAGCACCCGCAAATCACCCGACTGGCTCCCGAGTGCGGTGGTGTACGAAATCTTTCCGCGAGATTTTTCCAAGGCAGGGGATTTCAACGGGATTACTGCCCGATTGGACGAATTAAAGAATCTGGGTGTGGACGTTCTGTGGCTCATGCCGATCCACCCGATTGGCGAAAAGATGAAGAAAGGCTCGATCGGAAGCCCCTTCGCGGTGCGCGACTTTTACGCCATCAACCCTGACTATGGCACCACGAACGATTTCAAACGGCTGATCGAACAAGCCCACAAGCGCGACATGAAAGTGATCATGGAAATCGTGGCCGGTCAGACCGCGTGGGATAGCGTGCTCATGGAGCATCCGGCGTTTTATTTGAAGGACACGAATGGAGCAGTCATTCCGCCCAATCCCGCCTGGACAGATGTGGCCGGGTTGAATTACGCGAATCAAGATGTGCGCCGCTACATGATTGATATGATGGAATATTGGCTGAAGGATTACGGCGTGGATGGGTTCCGTTGCGATGTGGCACCGACGGTGCCCCTTGATTTTTGGGAAGCAGCCCGGGCTGAACTGGAGAAGATCAACCCTCAAGTCATCATTCTCGCCGACGCCGGCAACAAGCCGGCACTGCTGGCGAAGGCCTTCGACGTGGATTCCTCCTGGGGCCTGATCGGCACGCTGAACAACGTCATGAGCAGCGTAGTCCCTGCCAGTTACTTGAAAGAGGAGTGGGAATACATGAATCAGCAGTTCCCCAAGGGCGCATTGCACTTGCGCTTTACCGACAGCCACGACGAGGTCCGGGCTGTAGCGCGTTTCGGCATGGATGGCGCGCTCGCTGCACAGGTGTTGATGCTGACGCTCGACGGCGTGCCGCTCTTTTACAACGGCATGGAAGTCGGTGACGCCACCGAGTCCACCGACCCGGCGTTGTTCGAAAAACTGCCGGTGTTTTGGCTCCCGCCCGGACGCCCGCCCCTGCGTGACATTTACAGGGACCTGATCAAGCTTCGCAAGCGATACGCGGCGTTTTACAACGGAGAGGTGGTCTGGCTTGATAATACGGCTTCCGGACAGGTTGTCAGCATCTTGCGACGGGATGCGAAGGATGAAATCCTGGTTTTGATCAACCTTTCCAGCAGCCGCGCGAGCGGGTCGGTTCCGTTGTCCAATGTAGCGGGCTTTGAGCCGGTGAATATCAGCAGCCGGCCCAACCCTGTTGACCCGCTCCTTCCTGACTTCAGCCTCAGCGGCTACGGATGGTACATTTATCATCGGGCCGTTTCTAAATGAGGGCAGGGAAGCCACTGCGGGACTGACCACGAGACGGGTGGAGTTGTGCGTTCTTCCACAAACCGATTGACCGCGACGATTTGCTCATGGTGATCCGCTCGGCGCCGGGCGGTTGGAGCGAATACCAGATGAACCGGCATGATGGCCAGGAGGATTGCCCCGCGAGGATGACAATGATCTTTACATCTGAACGGTTTACCGCGACCGGAGGCAGGAGTGGGTAATTTAAAACCCGACTCCTAAAACACCCATCGAAGCAGAGCAAAGGCGATTGCAAAAGCCAGAAACCCAAAGAAAAGGTCTCTGCAAACATCTTTTTGACTTACTGTCATATTATGTGCTTGGGGAGTTTCTTGAAAAACTTGTGGTTGTTTTTGATTTCATGCGTGCGTGTCCACGATCGAAGACGAGGGATACAATTTTGGATGACCATTGATCGGAAAGAGGATTGAAGACCGGGAAAATCGCAGATTGCAGCAAGACCTTATCTTAAAACGCGCACCGGTTGCGGTAATTCACTGTTGTTACCCGCGTTTCTCCATTTGCCCTTTTCATCCTGATAAGCCATGCAAACAAAGCCGACGCCTTGAACCATGACAAACTTAGTTATAAATGGCGGCTGGTTGTTTTTGTTCAGTGCCGAACAGTAATTCTTCAGGCGCCATCTGCGCGGTTTCCATGCTCGCTTTTCGTGTTCGGTCAACGTGCTTAACATAGATTTTACAACTTTATGGTTAACCGGTATTTGCAAATTACTGCGCAAGTGACACACCCGACAACTGCCCCTTGGGGCATGTCACGCGTTGGGCTGGCTGCGGTCGTTATGCCTTGAAAAACGGGGGCTGGAAGAACATGCTGGATTTCGTTTGAAATGTCCCAGCCATTTTTTCCCGTGGTCAGGCCGGAAGCCCGCCAAGGCTTTGGCGGTGGCACTCGTGTTCGGTTTAATGTCCGGCGGCGCGCCCGATTGTTCGGCACAAGCTTTGACCAACGGGCCAGGCTTGCCCCTGAAACGAGTGTTGATGCTGTTCAACGAGAGCAAAGATGTGCCGGGGAACATCGTGTTGGAACAGGCCTTGCGGGCGGAATTGCACAAAGCCGTCACCAATCGGCTCGAGTTTCTGGCTGAATACCTTGATGCCAGCCATTTTTCGGACAAGGAGCATTTTCGCCTGTTCCAGGATTACCTCGGCAAAAAATATGCCGGACAGAAGCTGGATCTCATCATGGCGTTTCCATCGAGGGATTACAGGCTTGCCGGAGCGTTGCCGGATGCCCTGTTCCCGGATGTTCCGGTCGTCTTCATCGCGGTTAACGAGATGGAGATGCCGGAGGCGCTCAGCAAGTTAGGGGTCACCGGGATTGTGCAGCGGTTCGACCTTCGGGGCACGCTGGGCCTTATTATGCGTCTGCAGCCGGACACGCGTCGCATCGTGGTGATCGGAGGCATATCGGACATGGATCGGGCGACCCTTGTCCGAATTGAGGAGGCCTCGCACGCACTGGAGGGAATCGAGTTCGATTTCTGGACCAACCGCCCGATTACGCAGTTACCGGGAGCCGTAAAGTCGTTGCCGGAAGGCACGGCGGTGTTGATCAGCCCGGTCATGAGCGACGTGAATGGTCAGACTTTTTACATGTCGCAGCTCGCGCAAATGCTGGCGCCTTCTGCCAGTGTGCCAGTTTATGTGCTCGGTGGATGGGCCCTTGGCAGCGGGGCAGTGGGTGGGTCGGTGGTGGATTCCGAAGATTTGGGCGCGAGGGCCGCACAACTTGCATCTCGCGTGCTCGGCGGCGCCGACCCGGAAAAATTGCCAATCGAGGTGGCAGCGAAGGGAACCCCGATGGTGGACTGGCGCGCCTTGGGGCGTTGGCACATAAAACAAAGCCGGTTGCCGGTAAATTGCGTGATTCGCTTCCGCCCACATTCGATCTGGGAGGAATATCGGGCTTTAATCGTGTTTGTCGGGGCGGTTTTGGTGGCCCAGGCGTTAACCATAGCAGCGTTGCTGGTGCAACGACGGCTGCGCCGACGGGCGGAAGCCGAAATTCAACGGCAGCGGACGGAACTGGCGCATGTGGCGAGGGTTTCAACAATGGGGCAATTGACCTCGGCGCTGACCCATGAGCTCAACCAGCCGTTGGGCGCCATTTTGCGGAACGCCGAGGCGGCCGAAGTCTTTCTTCAAAGCGACCAGCCCAATCTGGAAGAAGTCCGGGCAATACTGGCTGACATCCGCAGAGACGACAAGCGGGCGGGTGACGTAATTGACCGGATGCGGACTCTATTCAAGCGCCAAAGCCTGGGATCGAGCCGTTTGGATTTGGGCGCTCTGGTACAAGACACCGTCGCTCTGGCGAGACCCGACGCCGAAGTCCGGCAAATCCAATTAGCCGTGCAGATATCGCCGCAATTGCCGCCGGCGCAGGGAGACCGGGTGCATTTGCAACAGGTCTTGTTGAACCTTATCCTGAATGGCATGGACGCAATGAACGCCATCCCCAGGTCGAGGCGGTCATTGCTCGTGCGGGTTGGAGAAACAGCAGATAGAAAACTGCAGGTGGCCGTAAGCGATCATGGCACCGGCATTGCCCCGGCCGATGCCGCTCGCATCTTTGAGCCTTTCTTCACTACGAAACCCAACGGCATGGGCATGGGGCTGGCCATTTCGCGGACCATCATCGAAGCGCATGGCGGGGACATCCGGATGGAGGGCAATGAACACGGAGGAACGACATTCACTTTCACCCTGCCAGGAATGAAACGGGAAAAGGTAAAGGATGGCGACTTGCCAGCCCCCGCTTGATGTTTACATTGAAGTCATGACTGCCACGATTCCCGGCCGGTCGCGGACGGTTTTTATCGTAGATGACGATGCGTCTTTCTTGCGGTCGGTGTCCCGTTTGCTGCGCGCGGTCGGTTACAATGTGCAGGCATTTGAATCAGCCCAGGAATTTCTGGACCGGCTCGCGCCGGACATGTCCGGCTGCGTCGTGGCCGATTTGCAGATGCCCGGGATGAACGGCCTGGCCTTGCAGGAGGCGTTGAGAAGTTCCGTGAACCCGATGCCGGTCATTTTTCTGACCGGGCAAGGTGATATTCCGACAACGGTGAGCGCCATGCGAAGTGGCGCGGAGGATTTTTTGACGAAGCGCGCCCGGAAGGAGGAGTTGCTGGCGGCGGTGGAGCGGGCGTTTGAACGTGACGCGCAGGAGCGGCAAAAACGCGAACAGTTGGGGGTTTTACGCCGTCGTTTCGACGAGTTGAGTGAACGTGAACTGGAGGTATTGGCGCACGTGGTGCAAGGCCGAATGAACAAGCAAATTGCCGGCGACCTGAACATAAACGAGCGCACCGTGAAGTTGCACCGGACAAACATCACAAGAAAATTAGGAGTGCATTCGGTGGCGGAACTGACGCGCCTGGCAGATGAAGCCGGGTTGTTCAAGATGCGGAGATAGAACCAGGCCAATTCATCATGCTCGCCAGGACGAGCCGGCAAGCTTCAGCGATAACAAGAAGTGAGATAGTTTTGCTTTCCAGCTGAACAGACCCGCCGAAAGGCCCGCTACCTGCCCCAAAGGGCAGATTTCGGGGCGGCCAGGTGGCATCCGGTCTGCGGACTTTGAGAACAGTTTGCTAAAGTCAGGAGGTGACTCCTGGCGTTACGGAACTGAGCAATAATTAAAAAATGAATAATAAACTGAACATGAAAACGACCAAAACCGTCCGCAAGGCGGGTTTCACGCTGGTGGAAATCATGATCGTCGTGGCCATCATCGGCCTCTTGGCGGCGATCGCCATTCCCAACTTCGTCCGGGCCCGCGCCACCTCGCAAGCCAATGCTTGCATCAACAACATGCGCCAGATCGACGCCGCGGTGAACGAATTCGCGTTGGAACAAGGGAAAAAGACCGGGGATCCGGCCCCCAGTTTGACCACGGATTTAACGCCCTACATCAAGTTGAATG
>Ga0335081_10002096_pt1 | contig 31426 bp, 33 predicted proteins | sample Lox_Sample_35_FD_206713 | JGI IMG/M metagenome (GOLD analysis project Ga0335081, IMG submission 206713) | Soil microbial communities from Loxahatchee National Wildlife Refuge, Florida, United States - Lox_Sample_3.5 | ecosystem: Environmental > Terrestrial > Soil > Wetlands | place: USA...
TAACCCGCACTAACTATTCTGTAGTACTTTCATTATAAAGTCTGGATGCGCCAGCACGATGGCCAATATATGCATGTAACAGCAAGAACTACACCACACGATAAAAATGTATAAAATCAAAGCATTTTGAATTTTCACCTTACAAAAATCTATTGCAATGATGAGCATTTGTACGCTGAAATTGGTCATCTCACCATATGCAACATACTGTTTATAACGAGAATAAACTTGTCATTCGATGTAGTTCACTGCAAGAAAATGTAAGGGGATATTGCCTTGATACAAAATTACATCAAATGCAATACATCGTGGCGGTGCATCTCAGATGTTAACAGCATCATCCTCGCAACGCTTTTTTGACCGTCTGCGGGGCTAAGTACGAGAATGCATGATAGGCAAGTTGAACCTGTTATCAATAGGACAGGACGTCGTCTGGACAACGTGCGTAGGAGTCGCATTGGCTGGTCGATCACGCAACTGCCCGCTTCTCCCGGCGGCGACAGGGGGATATGCAGATAGAGCCCTCGTCCCTGTGCCAGCTTGCAGTGTTACACTTCGAAGGGCTTCTTTCCTGTTGCGTTTTGCCTGTATAGAGGGATCTGCCGTCGGCAGAAGAAAAAAAATAAGCCCCATTTCTATCATGGGGCTTATTCACCTGGTTGCATTTCTTCAGACTATGTCATGGTGGTCCCAACGTCCGCGAATCAGTTTGTACAAGAATTTGAATTCAGAATGTTTTTTGAAAAAATGCTTTTCAAAATACCCCAAAGAATATCCCCGGATTTTTTTCATAGTGAGCCGCAATTGAACCTGATCCCGAGAGCCAATAATAAACATGTTGAGAAATCAATTGGTGAGATCTCTTTTGGGATAGATAAATCCATCTTACAATCATGTTGTGTTTATATATCGGATCTCGATTCATGCCGGTCATTATTCAGCGACGGCTGATCCATGGTCGGCCGATGAGTAGCACCGCTCCAGTGACGAGAATGATTGCACCAATTTCGAAGAATTGAGTTAAAAAACGGACTGGAAGGGCTTCATGCAAGCCGTAAAAGCCAAAAAGGATGAAAATGCCCGCTGCGCCCCATTTCATTACTTTCTCAGGACTCTTCTTCCCGAGCACGACACCTACTCCAATTCCGACCGCATCTGCAATCATCATCCCGGTTGTCGATCCCATCCATACCGGCAGTACTGTTTGATATTTCGCAGCGAGAGCAACTGTTGCGAGCTGCGTCTTATCCCCCATCTCTGCAATGAAGAAGGCAAATGCAACAGTCCAGAATGGGCTAAAGCTGAAGCGTTTATCCTCATCCTCCAACTGGTCGCCACGAATGGTCCAGAGGCCGAAAAAGATGAAAGAAGCGGACGCAGCTATCTGAATATAGCTAATCGGAATAAAATTCGTGAGCCACGTCCCGACTTCGACAGCGATAAAATGGTTGGCAGCGGTAGACACAAAGACCGCCCAGAGTACAGTAGACGCCTTGAACCGTGTTGCAAAAGCAATTGCCAGGAGCTGGGTCTTGTCTCCCATTTCAGCAAGGACCACAAACAGCATCGAGGTAAGAAAAGCTGTCATTTGCGCGATCTCCTTTAAAATAAAAAAGCGAGACTTCCGGCGCGCGGCAGGATAACCGCAACGCCGAAGGTCTCGCTCATTGGTTCAAACCAATTGCAGGGCCAGGCTTTAAAAGCCAGTATGTTGACCCTGTACGATGGAGCTACTCCCCCTCGGGACTGAACCTCTTTTTACTCTATCATGACAAAGAAGTCAAGAATTATGCATTTTGACTTGGATGGAAGCTACGGCAGCCACCATGTTGCCGTGCGACATATCTCTTGCCCACATTGCCTTAAACAAATTTGTGTTTCAGGTTCATAACATCTCTATAGGGAATCACTCCGATGATGACATTTTTTTCATCGACCACGGGAAGTGACCGGAAGCTATAGCGCGAAAACATTTCGGCTGCTTCGAGAAGAGTATTTTCAGGATTTAACTGAATCACATTTGTTGTCATGATGTCCGCAAGTTTCTCTTCGTTTTTCGTTTTCAGCACTTCTTTAAGATCTACTACTCCCAATAAAACGTTCTTTTCGTCTACGACATAGATGTACATGATCTCATCTTTATCCCGTGCGATTTCGGGGAACCGGTCCTCAACATAACCTACCGCAGTATCGGGCGGGAGTTTGATGAACTGCGATGTGGAAAAGTTTATTATCTTTTGGTCCTGCTTTTCAAGCATCGATTGAATCTTCGTCGCGTTTTCCCTGTCGATCAGCTTCAGGATATCATCTGCTTCGCTTCCAGGCAAAATGGCAAGGATATCCGCAGCCTGCGCAGGGGTCATGGCGTTGATCAGTTCGGCTGCGCGCTCTTTCTTTATCGAGGAAATAAGCTGACGCTGTACTCGGGGCTCGACCTCTTCAAGCGTGTCCGATGCGTGTTCGGTCTCGAGTTGATTAAAAATCGCAAGCCGCTGCTCCCCGCTCAGTTCTTCGAGAATATCGGCAAGATCTACCGGCTGAATTTCCGTAAGTTTCTCCTTCAGAACGTTCAGCTTGACGTTCCCCTTGAAACTTCCGAGATGTTCGGGCAATGGCTGTACGTAGGACCATGAAAGCGTTTCTTTCTTTAATAGATTCGTCCCGCTGAAGAGCAGTTCCATGAGCCGGATAAGGCCGAGCCGTTTAAACAGGGCGTACCTGCTGAAATCCACATCGGTAACGTAAAGGACTTTATTGCGCCGGGCGAGTTTCACGTCATAGACGATGTCAATCTCATTGTCGTCCATATCGAGGACTTTTTTGTCCAGAACATGATCGCCGAGCAGGACCTGAGATTCCGCAGGCTCTCCTTCATACTGCTCCGGCTCTTCGAGATCGATAATAAGCCTTCGTGCTGAGACCGCGACAACCCGCTCCCAGGGAACAAGCAGAGATTTTCTTCCGAACGGCCTCTTTACGATGAAATGAGTTACAACTGGAAGTTTTTCTCTTTCAATAATTGCGAGATCTCCTAATTTACCTATTCTCTTATCGCCGTTCAGGACTTTCGTCCCGATTAGATCGCTCAGAAAAAATACGGCATCGACGGTTTCCTGATTTTTATTCAGCGCCGTGTTCATCGCTCACCTCCCTATTTAAGCAGCGTAATGAATTTATAAACCGATAGACCTATTAACGAAAACAGATAGACACGCAGCAGGATCAGGGATGCCCTTACCCATCTGGACATCTCAATTCTCGGCTTCTCGTATTTTTGATTGATCTCGCGAATCTTGGCATAGCTGTGAGTGAAGAAGGTCTTTATCATGATTTACTCCTCCTATTTGAACATATCAGGGAATAGTGTGCTTACGCCGTACATCGTGGAAAGGGCAATGATAACAGCGACGATGCTGATATTGACAATGTTCTGCCACGTGGTATTGACATATTCGCCCATGGTCTTCTTGTCGTTCAGAAGAAGGATCAGGAAAACCAAGGCGGCAGGAAGCAGGGTCGTTGCGATCACCTGAACAAACAGCGTGATCAGAACGAGTGGCGCTCCGGGGATCAAGACGACGGTCCCGGCAAGGAGAAGGTCGAAGAAATAGTACGCATAGAACCACGGCGCTTCTCTGACTTTCTGATTGAGGGAATGAGCCCAGCCGAAGACCTCCCCGAAGGCCCACGAACTCGCCAGAGATATACAGATTGCACCGAGCAGACCGGCATCGAACAATCCGATCGCTATGAGGGTCCCAATGATGCTGTTTTGAGGCATGATCTGCTTGGCGGCGACCGCAGCGTCATCCACCGGCACGCCGTAGAGCAGTTTGCCGCAAACGATGATCAGTACGGTTGCAACAATGACGGTGAGGAGCGATCCTATTGCGGTATCGATCTTCCCGAATTTGATGTCCTTCTCATGAAGACCTTTGTCCACGACCGAGCTTTGTTGGAAGAACAGCATCCAGGGCGCGATCGTCGTGCCGATGTTGGCCATGAGAAGGAAGAAGAGTTCATTAGTGAATCCGCCCGGCGGGAAATGAGGCACGAAGCTGTTGAACGCAATGTCCTTTACCGACGGATGAACCATGAAGGCGGCGGGAATATAAATGAGATTAAGGACGCAGAACAGAAGCGCAATTTTTTCCCAAGTCCAATAGCGCCCGCTCATGATCATAGCGCCCATGATGAGCCAGCAGATGACAACGGTCAGGACCGGCGGAATATGAAAAATGCTCATAGCGGCGGTCATACCGATAAACTCGGTGATCATGGTGAGCCAGTCGGTCAGGACCAGATCCAGCAGCGAGAACCAGCCCCAGAACCGGCCGAAGGCGGAAAAGATCGCTTCGGCATGGCCGCGTTTCGTTACCGCTCCAAGACGAACGGTCATCTCCTGGACGTAGTACGCCACAGGTCCGAGGAGAACCAGGAACCACAGAAGATGCATGCCGTATTTTGCTCCGGTTGCTGTGTAGGTCGTGATTCCACCCGCGTCGTTGTCGGCAACCATCACGATGATTCCGGGACCGGCTGTGAGTAAAAAAAGCCTGATCGCCTTGGCGAAGCGGCGGTACTGGTAGTAAAACTGGTTAAAGATGTTCATTGGCCATCCTCCTTCTCAATTAAATTAGTAGCTCAGTCGTAAGCGCACCGAATAAACTTCGACCGGCCCCCGGTCACGATTGTATCCTGGATTCTGGATGTACTGGAAGTCGGGAGATAGCTGCGCATACTGTCCAAGTTGAACTCGGTAATACGTTTCAAATATCTGCTCCAGACCGTAATTGAGCTTGCCGTCGCCGAGCAGAAAACCTGTCCCCCCCGCCGCAAGATACTCACGATGCTCGGGCGACAAGCCGTGCCATACATAAGCGACTCCAAGACGATCCTCAGTGCGACCCCAGTGAACGCCGCTTACCTGCATGCCCGTGCTCAGGTGCCGGTCCACCTCGGTAAAAGCAAAGTCCTCAGTATGCCCGTCGTTCCAGCCGATCCTGGCAAAGGCCCCCGTTTCGCCTGCATCCGCGAGAGGCTGCTCCACGTTGAAGCCGAACCCGTATTTATGCCGTCCCGGCCTGTTGTCCTTGGCGATATCGGGTTCCATCCCGGTTGCCTGGCCTGTCGAGATCGCCTCTTCATAATTGCCCATGCGCCCTGTGTTGTAATAGGCGAGGAAACGCATAACCGTTCCCTCCTGGTTAGGTCTAAGAGTAAGTTCCAGGTTATTTCCGCTCGATGTTCCGATATGATCGAACTCGTTGCCGTTGGCCGTCGTGGGCATTTTGTAGATTCCATAAGCAAGCTTCCATGATGGCCTTATGTAAGAAACGAGAAGTCCGTAGCTGTATCCTCGTGTGTTGGCAGCGAAATCCCATGCTGTGTTATTGATGAATCCCCAGTTGAGGAACTGGATACGGGTATTATTGGCATAGCGATTTTGATCAAAATCGTCAGTTGCGGCCATTAACCCGCCTTTTATTTCGATCCTGCTGAGAGGCTCTTCCCCCGGCAGTTGGTCCATTGCCCTTTCTACCGATGCAGTCTCCCTTGACAAAGGAATGAGATAACGAAGGAACAGCCGTGCTATATACGGATTCTGCCCAAGATCAGTCGAACCCTGACGGATGACGTCGCCGTTTGTGATACCACCCAAACCGACTGCATGGCCGATCCCATTGCCCCGCGCCTGCTCGACATCGAGATAAGCCTGCAAACGGGGTAAGATCTGCGATCCGAGATAGATCCCGTACGTTTCGGTATGCCCATGACCTTCTCCGTTTTTGAATGTCAGGCTTTGGGGACCTTCATACGGGCTTGAGAACGCGGGCATGTTCTGATAGATGATAGTCGCTTGCATTCCGAGCAGTTGCGGCGCCCAACCGGGTTCAGACGGAGTTTCCGCGTTCGCGACGCCGACAAGGAGCACGCTGGCGCTAATAAAAGCGCTCTTTTTCAGAAGTTTTTTACAAAGTGAAATAATTGCGATGAGGACCATTATTCCCACCTCCGACGTTGGATTGTTCCGCACCACGTAATGGAGCGGGATGCGCTATCGGGAATAATGGAAAGAAGAGAATAAACGGAAGATGGATCGAGGTGGTGAAGGGCAAGCAGTAACTCCCCCTTGTATTATTCCCGTAGCGGCGTTAATAATCGTGAAATTTTATTGCATCTATGAGCAGGGCCAGCTTCCATAAACATCACCTCCCATTCTCCATTAGTTAAATTAATCGGGTAAAATCAGTTTTTGCTTCTGAGCAGCTTTGAAAGGACCATTGGGCAGTCGTCCCAGTTTTCGGACAGACAGCGGTCTTCGGCCTTTCCCGCGTCGATTATCAGAAAGAAAATCGATGCCAGGCAGGTATTCGTCCCTATAGTGAAATAAGGACACAATAGTTCATGATTCGGAATGTGTTGAGAAACAGAAGGAATCGTAATGATACCCATTATCCGCACCTCCATAATGTCCCGCGAGATCGCGGGCAGGATGCGCTATCGTAAAATAATGGATAAGAGTGAGAGCCGTTAGGAAGAAAAAGGCATGACGAAGGCGAGCAATGAACGGTTCTCCGGCACTATTTTCGATAGCGATATGAATTTGCTGCACATGTGACTTGGGCCACCGTCCATTGACATCACCTCCTGACTGTTAAAATATGATGTGAAAAAATGCTAGGCGGCTTATAACAGACGATGATAAGGATGTCAAGCTTTTTATGAATGCTCGATCATTTTTTTATTAATTTTTTATAACGGGAGGTAAAAAGGCGTGAGCTGGATGAACATCAGGAATGAGCCATGGATTTACAGTCCAGATGACACCCGTTACACATTCCGTCGCAAGGCTCAATATGGACTAACACGTGGCTGTTTGCCAGACGCTCTTTGATCCGGGAAGTGATGAGATCGCTTAACGAATGAGCATCTTTGACCATGCTTCGCCCGGGAACCACGATATGAAGATCGATATAGCGGACATGGCCTGATTTGCGGGTACGTAGTTTATGGTAGTCGGTAATAGCATGAGAATGCTCGGCCAGAACCCGGTGGATTAGTTCTTCATCCTTGGCAGGAATTCGCGTATCGAGTATGTCCGAGAATGACTCCTTGGTCAGTTCCCAGGCCGCTTTAATGATTAGAAGAGCAACAACGATAGCAACAACAGGGTCCAGAACCTCGAGACCGGTCAGTTTAATTGCTGCAAGCCCGCCTAAAACGCCGAGGGAAGTCCAGACATCGGTTCTCAGGTGGAGCGCATCTCCGCGGAGAGCAGCAGAGTCAGTCAGGTGGGCAACTTTGAAAAGATAGCGTGAGACGATGAAGTTGACGGCAGCGGACGCGGCCATGACCAATGTACCAAGGCCGAGGCTTTCAACTTCTATATTGCCGTGTTCCAGCTTTTGTACAGCCTGATAGATGATATAAACAGCAGCTCCGAAGATGAGCAGCGCTTCTATTGTGGCCGAAATGTTCTCTATTTTCCCGTGGCCGTAATGATGATCTTTGTCTGCCGGTTTCCCCGAATGGCGAACAGACATAAAAGCAACAATGGCGGCAACAAGATCAATTGCGGAATGGACGGCTTCGGAGATCACGCTGACTGAGTGCATGAACAATCCAGCAGCCAGTTTAAGAATGATCAGAACCGAGTTCGAAGTGATAGATACAATTGCAGCTCGAGTTTTCAGATGGTGTTGCATGCGTTCATCGATTGCTTTCAAGGTTTGCAATTAACTACGGGATGAGCTGGCCAGTTGATCTTTTATTCTAAATTATTCCCACCGGCCTCTAGAAATGCGATATGAATTTCGAATTTACCACACAACGCAGTCTTGATTATAGGTTTTACTTGGGCTCTCTGTCCAGCAGAATGACAAGGCATGAAACATTCCCCTTTTTCGCTATGTCATCATGCCTTATTTCGCCCGTTGTAACTTGACCTTTTATATAAAAATCACCGACAAAAGACAGGACTTTGATTTTGCCCACTTCGAACAGTCTGTTGTCGTCATTCATGCGATAAACAGTCAGTACATCATTGACACTTATTCCTTGTTTCACGTCTGGAGTACCACTTTCAAATAGGTAAAGTGTCGATCCAGAGCTGAAGACAGCCTTGTTTCTTATTAGACGATGTTCCTCGAGGACGGGATAGGAAACAGCTTCGACTATCATCGGGACACTCATCACCAGCAATATTAACAAAATGCCTTGAATCAGGACCAACTTCTTCATGTGCATCACTCCTTCCTTCCCTGAGCAATACGATCTCTTAAGCGTAGGCTTCTTTTTATAATAATTATAGGGCTTGAGTAATTAAATTGATGCTAATAAATAGCTCCCATTTATTAAAAAAGAATAAATAGCGGGAACTAGCAGTAAGCTCACAGTAAGCCCTTCTCACTCCGGCCTGTCTACTCGCCAGTAGGTATAGGCAATCATCGCAATTTCTTATACGGCATAAGGATATCGCGGTTTCTCTTAATGGCCACGAGTTGCCGCGAAAATGGTTGTTGAAGCGTAACCTCTATAACGCGTAAACAGAGAATGGTTATGGCCTTCCCATCCGTTCTAACAATTCCCGGATATCCTCAGTACGCCAACAAGTGCACCGCGCTGACAGCTTCACTGGTTTCGGATATTTTCCCGATTTTACTCCTGCCCACCAAGAGCTTTTGCTTACGGGGATGATTGGCGGAATTCCCTTTCTCCTGTTTCCAAGAATCTGCCACAATCGTAAAAGCCCGAATTGAGGAAGAGCGTTTATTGCTGTCTGCTGAACGGATTCAGAAATGCTCGCTCTTTGGGTATATTTTTCTTTGTCTGGAAGAAGAGGCTTTATTACCCTAAGCACTTCTTGCGTTACTTCGGACGTCAACTGACTCGCATCGATTTGTAATTTTGTTTTCATCATCTCTCCTCGATAACCCGATAATCAGAATTGTAGTTTATCCAACCCGTATTCGCGTCGCCTGGCTGATGCGCCGGGTAAGGTATCTACGATACAACTTACGAGAATAATTATTTTTCGGATGTCTTCATCCAAGTTTCTTACGCCTTTATTTGCTCCTAAACTCACGGCGAGCCGTTTGATCAAATCCTGAATCTGGGCATGTTCGACCGAGTGTTTCCTTGTTATGTCCTCCAGAGCACGGCTCATCTCTTCAGCTCTCGCATGCTCCATGATGATCTTCCTCGCAAGATCAGAGATGGTACTGCCTTCCTTTACCGCTCGCTGGGAGAGGTCTCTGTAAAGATCTCCTGGCAGCCTGAATGTTAGTATGTTTTCTTTGTTCATTGGTCGTTCTCTTCTCTCATTGAATCAGGTCGAGCATCTCGCTCAAAGCTGCCTCTGAACTGTTTTTCGTCGTCGTTTGCGATTCTTGATTAGATGCGACAGGAGTCGGTTGCGGACTGATGGACGGAATTGGTCTTGGTCTTTCTGCCGGTTCAATTTCGGCCTGCCTCGTCTTCGTCCTTTTCGTACGCCTCTCACCGCTCACAAACGATCCCTTGAAGTACGCCAGTAGAGCAATTCTTACCATCCTGCTCCGCTCGCCTTCCGGCAGCTTTGTAAGACTCTGGTAGATCTCCGCGTCCTCGGCTATATTCAAGTTCAGCCGAACATGCAGATAAGCCACAAGGTTAGGCATTCTGCCTGCCCCTGGCTACTGCTGCACGGTAAAAGCCGATGGCGTTGGCAAATCTCGGATTGGGATGAAAGGTCAGATCTGGGTTGATCTTGATGAGCTCATTTCGCAGAAGGGCTGCGCCGCCACCTGTCATAACAATTCGATCCGGCCGAATGCCGGACAACAGGCTTTGGACTTCATCCATAATCTGCCCGGCAAATTCAGCCTTAAACCTTGCCACCTCTGCGGGAATATCCGGTCTAACAGGTAGGCCGCCGATCTTGATCAGCTCCTGGCATCCTCCCGTCAGCCAGGTATGTACTTTTTCTATCTCATGAGGCCTCAGCATTCCGTGATTCTCCTCAAGAGCTTTACAGACGCGACTGAACAGAACCGCAATTCCTGAAAGGGTACTGTCTTTGCCGGCTGATGAAAGCTTCCCTCCCTCGATCGCGATGATGTCCAAGGTCCGGTAACCGATATCTACGATTCCGATCAGTTCATTGAAGTAGGGAGAACTTGTGATTGGCTTGCCTTCGACATCCAGGCAAAGGCTGAAATAAGTGCCCAAAGGCTCCGCCAGAACTCCTACCCGGATGATAATCGACGTCGGCTTTTCTCCTATGACGCATTCATGAGTCCCGTTCAATAGTGATTTGATCCGCTCGACCGCTGCCGGACTGCCAGCCGCTGATACCGGCAATCCGATAACCATATCAACTTCGTCGATGCCGGCCGACCCGAGCACATAGAGCGCAAAGAGAAGATTCCGGAGGTCATCTTTAGTTTCTGTCGCTGACCAGGAGAATCCATTGCCCAGGATCGCGTCTCTGCCGATTATATACTCCTGATCCTGATACCTGATTCCACCGGTGCCGTTACCCTTGCCCATGACCTGGGTAATGCGGCCTCGGGACAACCAGGCTGGAATTTCTCCGGTGCCTGTTGCCGTCTGGTACTTGATATGGCCCTTTCCCAAATCCATTCCGATCTTATGGCTCATTCGGATTGCCTCCTTTGTTGTAATGTGTTGTGCTGCCAACACAACATGTTTTCCACGTATACGCTGTATACGCCGCTGCTGACGCGGCTCCGGTTCGCTTTTTCAGGACTGTCTGTATACGTTTTGTATTCTCCGTAATAGGTTGAAATAGAATTTCTAATAAATGGAGGACTATATATTTGTATACACACGGCGCAATGCAAGTTGCGTCGGGTGTGCGAGAATGACGAGCGGTGTGGAGCTGTGGCCTCTGCATTGTGCCTTTTCTCTATCATCACATCTCCATTTCAATTTCCCGATCCCGAACCGGAGCTTTACTCAGCTCCAGTGAGTCGCTATCGGGCTTATCCTGATCCTTATCTTGCTTTGCCTTCTTATCCTTGCTTGCCGTCTTGGGCGGTTCGCTTATCTGAATGACTTGCGCCTGGCTGTCGCGCTCTTGCTCAATGGGCCTGTCAAGCGTCGTTGTCTTCTCCTGCTCGATCTTTACCCTCTCGATCAGCTTCTCCGTGGAATCGGTATAGACCTGCAGGTCGTATTTGCCGCGAGTTGCCTGGACGTACATCGCGTTGTAGGTCTGCATTCCGTCTGCCGGCGCATTTACGATGACGTTATTCTGGGTCATGCCCTGAGCTTTGTAGGTGGTTACGGCATCACCATGGTTGACGTACTGGTACTTGGCGGGATCGATATGCCGGGTGCTGCCGTCTTGCATCGCGATTATCAGTTGCCCGCTTTCATCGATTTTCAGGATCTCGCCAATCTGCCCGTTCCGGACCTTGAGCTTCGAGTCGTTCTTGGTAAAGATGATCTTCTCCCGCTCGCTGAACTTATCCTGCCTTTCCTCATAAGCCGATATGTTCCCGCCGTCCTGGATGAGGTCGATGATCCGTTCTGCACCTTGTTTAGTTTCAATCGAAAGCGTATGCCGAACTTTGTCAACCGCAACAATCCTGGCTTCATCCCCCGCCCGCAGCCCTCCGACGCCTGCTTTTCGTGCAAAGATGTACTGACCTGGTTCGTAGGACTGCCCGAACCGCTGCTCTGTCGGCGACAGCGAGACCGGGACGCGCACTGTTATCTCATTATCCTGCTGCCCGATCTCCCCGCGCTCCTTAAGTATGGACCGGATTGCGCTGTTTAACTCCCGGGCGTCGGCGTTCTTTCCAGAGAGGACGATCGTGTTTCTCCAGTTTTGCCGGTCGGTGTAGTCTTTCGCAATGCCTCCTATGCGTTCATTTTGGTCCTTGATCTCGTGGATATGGCCTGTTTTAGCGAGTTTATTGAAAGCGTCGTCGATACGCTTGCTGACAATGGATTGGACTACATCTTTGTAGGTTCCGTCTTTCTGCCTGACAATCTCCTTCATCTCGACCGTGCTCATGCCGGATTCTTTCAGATCTTTGAATATTCTGCCGGCTGCGATGCTCGGCAACTGGTCGGCATCGCCGATTATCAGAACGCGGCTGTTATGCTCACGGGCGAGTTTCAGGATGTCGTGCATATCTTTCGATCCGACCATGCTTGCCTCGTCAAGTACAATCCAGTCGGTTCGCCCCGATAAGTGTAGTTCCCTGGCGATTGTATTGCTTTCGATCCCGGCTTCCTGCTCGATGCCGTCTGCAGCCTTGCCGGTAAAGGCTAATCCTCTTACCGTCTGGCTCCGGCTTTCGAGAATCTCGCGGAGAGTGTCAAGCGCGGTCGTTTTGCCGACACCTGCGTATCCCTGCCCGCCCATTACCAGGTCTGGGGAAGTAAGAACATGGATATTGAGATCAATCTGGCTTTGGGTGAGGCCCCGGCCCTCCAGGACCTTCAGGGATTCCTCTTTGGTCATTATTGGCATACATTTGCCCGTGCCGTCCTTCATCATCTGGACTGTCTCGCTGACTTCTTGGACCTTTTCTGCCGTGGTGTAGCTGCCATCCTTGCGTTGCAAGATCTGTCCGGATCGGAGCTGGTCTCTGGCTGCTCGCTCAAGATCGCTAATCCGGGCACTGCCGAGCGAAAACTGACCGGCGATACGGAGAAGTTGTTCTTTCGGGAACGTTAACTCCTGCTCAGTAATGAGCTTACCGGCCATGCTGATGGCGTCGTCGGCATTCATTGACTCTTTTCCACGATCCGTCGTTTCGATTGTCACATCAATGGTTCTGTTTAGATCATCGGGACTGAGTCCGAGACTGCGAAGCCTTTCGACCCAGCTCGCATGTACGGCGTCATTATCGATGTTCTTCTGTTTTGCCACCCGGCTTCCGAGAGTGGCATATTCACGAAGTTGTGATTCATCCGCATGAGGGTACTTCTCGCGGATTTCATTCATGGCTTCTTTGATCTGCTCTGAACGGCGGGAAAAAGTTTCGAGGATGGATTTATCGATGCCTGCTATTTCGAACAGGCCGTCTTTGCTGTATTCGATCTGGTAGCCGAGCTCCTTTAGATTTGCTGCCAGCTCGTTACGGTATATCTGTCCGTAGAATAGTTTGTTCTCGAAGAACCGTTCATTACTCACGGCTTTCCACGATCCATCGGGCATCTCGGTCATATTCAGGACAGGGCAATGAGTGTGCAGCTGCGGGTCAAGCTCCCGGCTTCTAGTGTGCTCGTAGATCGCTATAAGCAGATTACCGGTATGCACCCTCTCTGTCAGCCCGTCGACAGTGACACGCGCCTGGGCTGCGTCTTGTTCCATATATTTGATAGCTACTTCGACTGCTTTACGGTGAGCTTCAATAATGTCTGTTCGATTCAGCAAGAGCGCTAGCACTGAGGCTGACTTCGGAGCTGAGAAGGTTGTATCAGTTGCAGAGCGGTGTTCTCCGTTCGCTCCGGCCTGGACCAGTTGCTCTCCGGTCCGTGGATCTTGTCCCCGGATCACCCGCTGCCAGTCCTCACCGTTGATCTCGTCGCGGAGTCCTAACTCATCCGCAGCTCTGCCCGCCCATTCGCCTGGCTTTTCGGATGAGTAGTAGCTGTCTTTCTCGTAATAGGTACCCGCTTGTCTGACCGATATCGGCGTTACGCTCAGCACGGGTACTTCTCCTTGTCTTGAGCTATGCTGTAGTGGTATTGTTCTGCATTAGGTAAAGACGGGTAAGAGTTGTGGCGCTGCATTCACCTAACATAATAAATTCGAATTACTTTGTCCACGTACCAAAATGGTGGTATTTTTTCACTCAACACGCCCCATTTTGGGGCGTGTTTTGATATAAAAGGCTGATTATTACTGCATGAAATGGATTTTGGGAGTCCCGTAAACGGGACAGATGGGTGCGCGAGAGTGTCCGCGCAATGAAATTGAGCGGTCTCTCACGCGCGAGGGCGGGCAGGGTGCGAGGACGCGCGCGACCGAGCCAATCAACCGGCTTGGCGTCGTAGAGAAAGCGAAGACGCGAAGCCTTACCGTTGACTAGATTATCGCTTGCAAGCTTTCAGGATCTTCGACAAATAGGCGATTTTGTTTTGATACGCACGCGATTCTTTATCTATTTTTTTTCTATGCTCTAGTTTTTTCAACAGGACCGGCACCTGATCGCTAGGAATATGCTGATTGACGACCTTTTCCCCATCGCGAAATTTGAGCGCGTAGTACGAATACGATTTGTTCTTGTATCGCTTCTTTCGCCTCTGAAGAACACCTTTAGGAAGGCTGGCAGCCGATTTCTGCAGGCCGGCAAGCATTTCTCGGCACCGCATCAACTCATCCTGAAGCATACCGCTGATGACCTTGTCTTTTTCCACCACATTCATGTAGAAATTATATAATTTGTGGTGGAAAAATCTAGATCTTTTTCGATTGTACGCCTTGGAGTTATACTGATGGCAGGGGTTTAAGAAGAGCTATGAGCGCTATGATTCTATGCTTGAACTGCAAAATATGACCAAATTTGCTCTTGTTTCATTGCTAATACAGACTTCAATTCGGTAACCAAATTGTGCGACTTTAATTAGAATTCGCTTGACTCTGAACTTATCTGCGTTATAATAAACTTAGCTCATCTACCAAGTGTAGAAGGAGTAACGAGGCCGTTTCCGCAAGGAGGCGGCTTCAGCCATTTTTGGGCCTTTTTCCCCTCCAGTATTCATCATATTCCTTCTGAAGCTTTTGTTTCCGATGATCCTTGTCTACCATGTAAGCCGTCCACGGCATAACATGATCTTTTCGCTCCGCTAAAATCACGAGATATTCTTCTGCCTCTAACCAAAGACATATCCGAGTTTCACCATTGCGCCTGTTCTTCCATACCTTCAACACTCTCTCGCCGGAGTGTTCAATAATGGGACGCGGCCATCTGATCCTCTCGCAACGTCGCATATCTGGTATGCGATCTTTCTCACTACTGCCTTCAGAAATAAAATGCCAGAAGGTAGCTTCCTTACCCTGCGACAACGGGTATCGTTTCAAGCCGACACGCTTCCCATTATAAAACGGCCGGCTATCGATAAAATCCACCTTGAAACATGCATATAAAGCATCGAGATACTTTGTCCAGTCACCGCCATATTGTTCGAACGGAACGAGTGCCGGCAGCCAAGAAAGACTCGTCATTATTGCGCCTCCGATGCGTGCCAGCGGAACAGATTTACTTTCTCTTCCCGGAGGAGCGTGGTGATCGTAAGCGCATACCCGGAACGCTCCTTCATTCTTGCAATCAGAGCCTCCTTACCGGCATTACCCGATCGTGCCCTGTTCACATAGGCTGTAGCGCCGATCAGAAGGTCAGCAACCTGCAACAGTTCAATCTCGTGGGAGCGGACTGTTTGAACTCGTTCGACAATTGCCCGGGAGAAATCATAGAGCGAGTTGCACAAGACCTCATGCAATTTTGCTATCTTTGACGCGCTTCTCGTATCCTTGATATCCAGATAGATCCGGTATTTTGCACTCGGGCTCAAAATCACCTTGAGCATGTCGAAATACATCTTGTAGTACCAGTCATCATGCGTCTGGCCATGTTCCTCGTGTCGCAATTTAGATTTATCTGGTACTATCAAAGCCCGGAAATGAAGATCACCGTCGTCAAAAAAATAATCCATCACATCGAGATAAAATTGCTTCTTCGCAGGAGAAACCTTCGTCCATTTGATTTCGAAATCTTTCTTAAGTCCATGACGATTTTTTATCTCCCGAATCCGGACAGAAATTTCTCTGGCTTTTTCCTGGGGGCACCACACAGCGCCCAAGACCATTACCTTTTCAAGGTCATTTTCAAGGTGACCGCTTTCATCACAATAGACATTAAAGATTTGGCTCATATCTCATCCTCGTCCGCGCTCATCGTTAAGGTCATGCAGCACTGTCTTTATTGTATTTTAAAGAGCCTGGCTTCGGGTTCATCTAAAACATTTTCGTTCGGATGGGATGTGCCAATTCTCATCCAGCAGCTTTTACAAACGGCACAACCTTCGCTCCTGACTTCAAACCGTCCAGGTAGTCACTCCACATCTGCATCATCTTCCTGCGCTCTTCGATGTGAGCGGTGCGATTGTAAGCCCGTCCGTTCGGGTCGCGGACTGCATGCGCGAGTTGATGCTCGATGTATTCAGGGCGGACATGGAGGATTTCGTCAAGGATCGTCCGGGCCATTGCGCGAAATCCATGGCCGGTCATTTCGTCTTTAGTGTATCCCATACGACGAAGCGCGGCGAGGATTGCGTTGTTGCTCATAGCGCGGGCAGAGGACCGCACGGACGGAAAGACATACGGACTGCTGCCGGTGAGCGGCTTGATATCCCGGAGAATTTGCACAGCCTGACGCGACAACGGAACCAGGTGCGCCTGTTTCATCTTCATCCTGGCAGCGGGGATATTCCATTCCGCTGTTTCAAGATCGATCTCCGACCACTGCGCCTGCCTCAGTTCGCCGGGCCTGACGAAAACCAGCGGTGCCAGTTGAAGAGCGCATTTAGTCACGAATGAGCCCTGGTAAACGTCAATCGCCTTAAGGAGGTTCGCTACCTCCTTCGGATCGGTCACAGCTGCAAGATGGGTCTTGGGTGCCGGCGGCAATGCGCCTTTCAGGTCCGCTGCCGGGTCTCGCTCAGCCCTGCCGGTCGCCACTGCATAGCGGAAGATCTGGCCGCATATGGTCTTGACCCGGTGCGCTGTCTCCTGCGCTCCTCTTGATTCAATGCGGCGCAATACGGACAGCAACTCGGGAGGCTTGATTTCGCCGATCGGGCGCGCGCCGAGCCAGGGGAACACATTCAACTCGATTCGCCGCAACGTCGTATCCGCATGACTCTTGGCCCAAGTCTGTTTGAACTTTTGGTGCCACTCACGCGCCACGACTTCGAAGCTGTTTTCGGTGACATCCTGCTCGGCCTTCTTCTGTGCCTTGTGAACTTCACCCGGGTCGATGTCGTTTGCGACTAGCTTACGCGCAGCGTCGCGCTTCTCGCGTGCATCAGCAAGAGATATTTCCGGATAGGTGCCGAATGCACGCACTTTTTCCTTGTTGTTGAATCGATACTTGAAGCGCCAAAGCTTCCCGCCTTGAGGCGTCACGAGCAAATAGAGTCCCTGACCGTCAGTGATTTTGTATTGTTTCTCTTTCGGCTTTGCGCTTTTGACTTTTATATCCGTCAACATAGGGGCTCCTCCAGTCGTGGGGGTATTTTGCTCTCGCCTGGGCTACGATACCCCCAATTCTACCCCCAAATACCCCTAAATGTCAACGAATCAGACGGGACCACGGAGGATGCAGAAACTAAAAAAGCCCCTTTTTTCAAGGGGCTTTATACTTCATTGGATTTGTTCGGACTATCGAATGGTGGTCCCAACGGGAATCGAACCCGTGTCTCCGGCGTGAGAGGCCAGCGTCCTAGGCCGCTAGACGATGGGACCATATAGGGAAAGTGACGAGGGACAAGTGACGAGTAACGAGAGCCTCCCGTGAAACAGGATATTCCTCTCGAGTCTCCCCTCTCGCCGCACGTCTCTGATTGTCTGGTTGGGGGAGGAGGATTCGAACCCCCGTAAACAGGTTCAGAGCCTGTCGTCCTACCACTGGACGATCCCCCAGTCGTAAACAGAGCTAGCACTATATACAAAACCGGAATGGGTGTCAAGGGCAAAAATCGTGATTTCACGGGCAGTTCTCGGCCTGCGCCGCGCGCAGACAAATATGCTTGACATCAGCTCTCATGCTCAGTAATACTGAAGAGGAATTCAACGAGAGGAGACCTGATCAGCATGAACGAGGGGACGAAAACGGTCTTTGTCACCGGCCACACCAACCCCGATACGGACTCCGTCTGTTCCGCAATTGCCTATGCCTACTTCAAAAGCGTCACGGACAAACGGTTCGTGTTCACGCCGGTGCGGGCGGGAAAGCTGAACCATGAAAGCGAATTCGTGCTCCAGAGGTTCGGCGTGCCGGCGCCGGTCGAGATCGAGAGCCTCGTCGCCACCGTGAGCGACCTGAACCTCAAGCGCCCGATCGCCGTAGGCGTCCGCGACTCTGTTCAGGTTCTCGCGCAGCTGATGCGCGAGCAGGGCGTCCGTTCCGTGCCCGTAGCGGACGACGCCGGAAGGCTGGCTGGCGTCGTGGGCCTGAAGGACATCGCCCGCCACTACATGGACAGCGTCGGATTCGCCGACCTGTCGAAGGCGCCCATTGAACTCGACATCCTGCTTACAACCTTGAACGGCCGCGTGATCAGCAATGCCAGGCAACTGACCGTCCTGACCGGCCGGGTCCTTATCGCGGCCATGCAGCGAGGGACCATGCTGAACCGCGTGCGGCCCGGCGACGTGGTTGTGGTCGGCGACCAGAACGACGTGCAGTTGGAGCTCATCCGCATGAGCTGCTCGGCCGTGATCGTGACCGACAGCGCCCCGATCTCCAGTGAAGTGATCATGGCCGCCGGCGAAAAAAACGTGCTCTTGATCTCATCGCCCCATCCGGCCTTTGCCACGGTCCAGTTCATGACCATGTCCGAACCGGTCTCGTCCATCATGACGGCCACCTGCCCCACCGTCGGGCTCTACACTCCCATCGCGGAAGTGAGGACGAAGATCGTGGAGTCGGAATACCGCTCCGTCGTCGTCGTGGACAGCGACAACCGCCTAATCGGCTTCATCACGCGCACGGACCTCCTGAAGCCGGTCAGGAGAATGGCGATCCTCGTGGACCACAACGAGCTGTCCCAGGCCGTGGACGGCATCGAGGAGGCCGAGATCCTCGAAATCATCGACCACCACCGGGTGGGCGACATCTCCACGACAGCCCCGATCTATGTCTACAACGACCCGGTTGGCAGCACCTGCACGGTAGTAGCCGGGATCATGTTCCTGTACCAGACGCACATCCCGCGCGAGATCGCTGGCCTCCTGCTCTCGGGCATCCTTTCTGATACGCTGCTCCTGACCCTTTCCACGACCACCGAGCGGGACCGCACTGCGGCACAGCGTCTGGCCGAAGAAGCGGGGGTCGACATTCCCGCCTTCGCCAAGGAACTGCTCCATGCCAGCATCAATCTCGAGGACAAGACAGCGACGGAGCTCGTCGCGGCGGACTTCAAGGAGTTCCTGATCGGCGGGAAAAAGCTGGGGGTGAGCCAGATGATGTCCCTGGACTGCGCGGAGATCGACAGCCGGGAGCGAGAGCTCGTCGGGGAGCTGGAACGGCTGCGTCTGGCGAACAACTACGACCTGACGGTGCTCCTGGTCTTGAACCCCCTTGGCAAAGGGCAGGAACGCATCCTGCTCCGGGGTGAAACCTGGATCGTGGAAAAGGCCTTCAGCGTGAAGGTCGTGAACGATACCTGCACCGTCTACCGCGTCATGTCCCGCAAGAAGGATTTTATTCCGGCCATCGGGCAAGTGCTGAGCATGGGCCATCCGGGCAGATGATCCAAGTCATGTCGCGTTCCGTTCAAATTCGCGGCAGAACCACTCCTGGGTCTCTTCGTCGTAGTACAGGGTGTGGGTGAAGCCGTCGCCGCCCTCCACCCGGAAGAAACGCCTGCGCCTGCGGCCCGACTCCTCCTCCGCGACCCACATCCTGAGAATGCAGGTGACCGTGATCTTCTTGCCGTGCGCAAAGAAGACCCGCGGGCTCTCCTCACCCCTGTATCCCGAATAGGATCCGATTTCGATGCGAACATCTGTCATGCCCGGTCACGCAGGCCGTCGTCGCGCCAATGACGATCAGGGTGTCTCGCGCGAGGGACGGGGATTTCCGGAACGTTGTTCCATCAACTGATGACCTTCGCAATGACGGTGAGATAGACCATGACGATGAGGGAACCGATAGCGGCAGCGGCATTCCCGTAAAGGAGGATGCGCACGACCCTCCCCTTTTCGATTTCGGGATATTTCTCCGCGGTCTTGCGCGCCGCGCGCAGAACGCCCCAGTATTCCGCCAGTGCCGAGACCAGCGCCCAGCAGGCGATGAACAGCCATCCCCGGCCGGTCAGGTCCCGGTGCTGAAGAATCGCGCCGTACAGGAGGACGAGGGCGATGCCGCCGGCGATCCCGATGATGAGGGAAAGGACGGACCCGAGGGCCTGATACGCTCCCATGACCGCTCCCAGAAGCAGCGTCGAGGCTGCCAGCCCGGCCACGAGCATGATCAGGCCTTGCCTCTGGTGCGCAAAGGCGAGGACAACGGCGAGAAAAACTATGGGGGGCAGCGCGCCGGCGAGCACTCCGTGCAGCATCAGCTTTTTTTCCTGCGGCATGGCATGGCCTTCCATGATCCGTTCCTCCCCATCCCGGCGTGCGGTCGGCGCCTCTACTCCGGCGGGCTCGTGCCCGCCTTGGTCCGGCGCTCCGGTCCCGGGTTTCTAGAACCCTGGGGTTTCATTGTATCAGATTCATGTCGCCTTTCAAGTGCAATTTTCCGGCTTCTGTTATCCGCACTCCGGCCGTCGTCCGGGAGCACTCGAGACGGAAATGCCACGGGAGTGGCGCGTACGGTATTTCGCGCTGACAAAGACGGTTGCCTGGAGGCGGTTCATGCCGAGGGGGAGATGCGGCGGTACTGTGGCCGGGATTCCGGAGGGAGGAGAAAGGCGCAGCAAAGAATTCGCGGTCCCTGTGGCAGGCACGCCTCAGGAACCGCCCATGTCCTGTTCAGCCGGACAAGTCCGCTTAATAGCCGACCGTGATGTAGCTCTCGAGGTCCTCGATGGTCGCTTCCTGTTCCGCAATGATGGTATTGACGACATCGCCGATGCTGACGATGCCCAGGACCGTATCACCGTCCACGACAGGCACGTGCCGGATGTGATTGTTCGTCATGAGCACCATGCATTCCCGCAGGGACTGGTCCGGAGTGATGGTGATGGGCTCCCTGGTCATCAGGTCGCCGACCTTTGTGTTCTTCGATGATTTCCCCTTCAGGATCACCTTCCGGGCGTAGTCGCGCTCTGAGAAGACACCCTCGAGCCTGCCTTCCTCCATCACGAGCAGGGCACCCACATTCTTGTCCGCCATGTGCTCCAATGCTTCATACGCGGTGGCCGAAGGACCCATATACCAATACTCATGGCCCTTTGCATTCAGGATCTGACTTACCGTTATTGACGTACGCATATGCATATCCTCCCTTCCTCGGCTCAACGTACCGAGCCCCCTTGAGATAATCCGACGGTCGGCGCTGCGCCTCTCCGGAAACAGGCGGCAACGCAGGCTGCATCCTGAACTTACAGTAGCTCCCCGAATCCGCCCTGTCAAATTCTAATTACAAACAGCAAGGAATCGATAATTCTCTCTGCATAGTTCGGTTACGATTTTACACGGCGTGTTGTGGATTGGAGGGTCCGGTTCCCGGGAAGGGGATACGGTTTCCGGCTGACCTGTCATTTCCCGGAGATGTGCCTGCTCTTTGAGGCTCTTTTCAAAGACGCCCGGCTTTTCACAAGGACCCCATCTACATCTCTCTTCTTTGCAAGGATCTCTTCTATTTCCACGGCCGAATAGAATTTGCCCTTCCCGATGCCGGGGCAGAAGGAGACAACTTCGCGTTCCCATACCGAGCGGTCCCGGTTCTCAGGCCAGAACGGCCATGTTCTGCACTGCCAGGGCCGGGCCTCGTAAACGGAGCAGCGGTTGTCGCGAAAGAACGGACAGTCCCTACCGGTGTATCTCAGCTGGAACAGACCGTCCTCCTTTTCCGTGTATCGAACGGTAAATTCCGTTGTCGTCATACCGAAGTGCGATGCGAGCCGCCGCCGGTCCTTGAATGAAAGGTACACGTAGCCGTACTTTCCGCGCGATATGCAGCATCTGCCGTCACCCTGGCACTGGAACCGGATCCCTTCACAATACGCGTTCATGTTCGACATCCCCCTTCTCCACATCCCCCGTCGCGCTGCGATCATCAACGACCCTGAGAGGCTGTTCTTGTTCCCCGGCTCCATCCCCGGGCGTTCCGTCGCGAATAACGGCGAATAACGGCCAAGCCGGGTACGATACTATCAAATTTTCTCGTCCCTCTCCAGCAAAATCGCTTCAGTCCTCTTCGGGAGAGCCAAGGGAGGAGCGCCATTCGCCTTCATGCAACGTCCCGGAGAGCATAGGGTTAAGCTGCCTTGACAACGAGCGCTGCCAGTGCTACGTTCGAACTAAGTCCTGAACAGAGGGGCGGCAGGTACGCGGTGCAGAAGCGGAATAACGAAGGTAATTGCAACCGGAAGGCTTGAACGGACTTGAACGTGCTTGAGAACCGCCCCGCAACGAGGAATCCTAGGGCTTTTCCCCACCCCTGATGCTGTTTCCAGGGGTTCCCCCTAGGTCAGGGGCCGTGGCAATACACGGTTCCTGCCTTTTCTTTGCCCTCGGTCTCTCGTTTCTATTCCTGCTCAATGGTCGCAGTCAGTGACAGAGCGACCAGCTGGTCGCGGTGGAACTCGGCCTGTTCGAAGGGCTCTACGGCACACAGGGCAAGCCCGGTTTGATGCGCTTCCAGCATGATGCGAACCGCCTCCGGCTCGTCATATCGGAATACCTTCATCAATGCCCGGACCACATGGTCCATGCTGTTCCTGTCGTCGTTGTGGAGAAGGACCTTGTAGAGAGGGGCGGTCGTGGTGTTCCGTCCGAGAAGTGTTTCCGGAAGCGTCTCTGTCATCGCAAGCCACCCCTGTGCCCTCATCGTTCATGCTGCATCCTTGAAGAACTGTAAATCAAAAGGCGGTCACTTGTCAACAACCCGCATCCCTCCCGAGGGAGTATTGTGTCTTCTCTCTGTCGGCCGCCCTGCCTCCCCGCCAGGCGGTTTGACATCAGCGCCTCGTGGTGCTACCTTTTAGGTGAAAAAGTGTTCTACCCTTTCAGGCATCGTTCCGGAAAGGAGTGTATCGTGATTGCCATTTTGGGAGCAACCGGGCAGGTCGGCGGAAAGATCGCCGATATCCTGAAACAGAAGAGCAGCGAAAAGGTCAGGCTCATCGCAAGGTCCGCAGACGACCTCCGGCGTGTGGTGGGCAGGCAGGCTGAAGCAATGGTTGGAGATGCCCTGGACACGCAATTCCTCGTCAAGGCATTTCAAGACGTGGACGCCTTGTTCGCGCTGATCCCGCCACAAAGGAGGTCCGACGATTTCCTGACCTATGCCGATGCCGTGGGAAACAGCATAGCCCGCGCCGCGGAGATCGTCCGCCTCCCCTTCGTCGTGAACCTGTCGAGTGTGGGCGCCGAGCTCGTTAAGGGGACAGGACCCATTGTCGGGCTTCACAACCAGGAGGAGCGCCTGAATCGCATTACGGGTCTGAACGTGTTGCATCTGCGGGCTGGCTATTTCATGGAAAACCTGCTCACGAGCATCGCGCTGATCAAGTCCAGCGGCATCAACGGGAGCGCGATCAGGGGGGATGTCAAGATACCCATGATCGCAGCACAGGACATCGCAGAATTTGCCGCGGAACGGCTCGCGAAGCGTGATTTCAGCGGTTCCTCGATAGGGTATCTGCTCGGCTGGGGAGATATAAGCCTGAACGAGGCCACCATGACCATCGGCATCAAGATTGGTCAGCCAAACCTTCGCTATGTCGCTTTTTCGTATGTCGAGGCGGAGCGCAGGCTGGTCAACGCCGGACTTTCAAAAGATGTGAGCAGACGCTACATCGAGATGAGCCGGGCCTTCAATGAGGGGCGCATCTCTGCACCGCGCTCAGCGGAAAGTTGCACCGGGACGACCTTCAGCGAGTTCTGCGATACCGTATTCGTTCCGATCTATATGCGGAAGGCTGCGGCCTAGGATGTCCCGTACCGGGCCATCTGGCCGCTGACAGCGGAAACGGAAGTTTTCCCAAAAAAAGCAGGTCCCGCGATGGGAACCTGCTTAGTGATGTGATGGTGAGTTTCTGCAATCGTTACTTATGACACCGGACGCAATTTGCCTTGTCCTTCACATCAAAGGAACGCTCTCCGTTGTGGCAGATCCCGCAGAATTCGCCCTTGGTGATCTTTGCCATGTTCATTGCGTAAGATTCCTGAGACATCTGAAACGTGTGGTAGTGGCAGGCGCTGCACTTCATGCCTTTCACGCTCACATGCTGTTCATGGCTGAAGAACACCGGCTTGGCGTCCTTCGGCGTGAAAAGCCGGTCGCCGCCGCCCGTAGCAGCCTCGGCGTTGAACGCGAACAGAACCAGAACCGCGGAACACAAAAATATTTTTTTCATGTGGCCCCTCCGTATCTGAAATGTCTCTCCAGGAGACCTCTCCCGGCTATAATACCCAATATTATATCATACTTTCTTCTTATTTGTGATATGACTTTATCTCCCCCCTGTCCGGGCCGGATGCCTGTGGATTCTATCACGCATAACGGATTGGCCGAAGTATGCCGCCCTGCACCTGCTCTGAGGATATAGGCCTTGATAAACGCCTGGTCATCTCGGCTGATAGTTGTGAATCATGCCCATGCACGACACCGAGAAGAGACTGGATTCCAGCGCGGAGCTGTATAGGACCAGTGCCGTGAGCCGAATCGTCCTGCCGTTGATCTCGATGATCATCGGCAGTTGTGATTTTACCGGCTGCGGATCGATGGTCTGGTAGAACATGCCATATTCCGAACCGGCCGTCAACATTGTCGGTCACCAGCACATACCGTTTGTTCCTTGCAACGGCATCAACTGGCTCCTCTGCCGGCATGGCCCGGGGCTTTCCCCGGATGCCCGGTTCCCTACGGCCCCGTGATATCCTTCAGGATCTGTCCCTTGATCACGTTTCTGACCACTTCACGGTCCGTGGTCGAGATCTCAACAAACTTCATGCCCATACCCGGCTCCCCGGCGAGCCCGGGCACCAGGGGCTCACTGTGCACGACCATAGCCTTCAGCTTGATCGGCATCGTGCGAATAATGATCGTGACCGGCAGGACGGCGTTGACCGGTCGGGGATGAAGGGTGCGGACGAAGATGCCTGCCTCGGAAAGCTCTGTCACGTATTCGGTGCCAGCGGCGTTGCCGGAGGCAGCCTGGCCTCCCACCATGACCGGCAGGAGCGTCCGCAGACGGATGAACTGCCGCGGTATCGGCGCCGTGGCCTCCTGGATCACGCTGTACAGAACTCCGGGGTCGACCCACTTCCGCAGATAAGCAGAGCAGCCCGATACCCGGCAAAGCTCTTTTTTCTTTTCATCGTCGCTCGAGGTATGGACGATCACCGGAACGGCCTTTGTCCGGGGATCGTGCTTGATGCGGATGAGGAGCTCGAGTCCGGACATCTGCGGGAGCGTCAGCTCGGTCACGACCAGGGCGGGCAGGGCGGCATCGATGATCCTGAGCGCTTCCTCGGCGCTGCTCACAATGTACACGTCGTGGTCCATCCGCTGGAGCATCATGCCCGCCGCGAACAGATCCTTGGCGTACCCGTCGACCAGGACGGCGATGCTCTTTTCCCGCTCACTGCGTTCGCTTCCCCTGATCGGCTGATCAGCCATGAAAGTCACCCCCTTGATGAACCGCTCCGGCCGGTGAAAAAATCAGACGGTTGCCCCGGTCGAAATGTTCCCGGTCCCCCGTTCAAAAGTCCGGGAACAGCTTGAGCGAAAGCGTCTTACCGTCACCCGTCGGCGCCGCTGCCGTCAGGATCCCTCCCTCAACGTACTGGAGGGCGAAGTTGCCATATCCCCGGGACACGACACGCTGGGCATCCGCCGGGCATCCGGCCTCGCACCCCGCAATGCCCTTCACCATCAAGGGCAGCAGGCCGCGAATATCGAGTCCTTCCACGGACGCTCCCTGGTCCAAGGCGAGCCGTTCGATCCCTTCCAGGATACCCTCGAGATCGAGCCGAAACGGATTTTCGATCGTGATCGATTGTGAAGCCTTGTTAATACTGATCACCAGTTCCATTGCTTCCCTTCTCCTCGTTCTCCCGAGCGATCGGGCATGCTGCCGCCTGGGAGCTTTTCCGACAGACTACTTCATCAGTGACAGGATGGACTTCAGGCCAATCCGTCGCAGCAGCTCTTCGCAGCGCTTCTTTTCGCCGGTGAGCGTGATCGCGATCGTCTGCGCCCTGGCGCTCTGCGGGGAGCGGTCGACTGCGCCCCGGAAACGTCCTTCCCCGACCCGCTGCCAGCTTCCGTACAGGACCAGGCACCGGCCCTCTCTCCATCGGCCAGCCGCAGCCTGCTCGCCCTCCCGGAATTGGGCAGCTGCCGCGCCGCTCCATGCGAAGTCTTCCCCCTGCTCGAGCCCCGCGGTCTCGTCGTTCACCGTAACAGCGATCGATGCCTCAGCATCCCTGATCAGGAATGGCAGGATATCCTGGCCGATCTTCCGGTCCACTTCCTCGTGCACGGCATGCATCCTCCGGCCGTTCTCCTCAAGCTCGTCGTTCAGGCGCCTCTCCTCGGCCGCATTCTTTCTCCGGACTGCCCGTCTCAGAGACAGTGAAACCTCGGTCTGATGCCTGATCAGTTCGTCGATCGCGGGCTTCGCTTCCTCGTTGTGCCTCCGCGAGCTTTCGGCGAATGCCGCATCCAGCTTCTGCTGCTCGTCCTTTACGCCGGTTGCCCGGCGGTAGTTCCTAGTAAGGCTGAAATGCAGGAACCGGGCCTCTCCGGACGCCGGCTGAGGGACGACCTCGAAGTCTCCGGAAACGATCCACCCTTCCGGGGCCGGAGGCATGGCGTTCCTGACGGCAGCGACGGCAGGAAGCACGGTCGACCGGTAATAATCGCTGCCTCCCTGCGCCGGGCCGGAAGTTTCTTCCCCTAACGCGGGGACCGCCAGAAGGCCGGCCACGATGATCGTAATGACCGCAGAAGGTATCCTGGACCGGTTCCTGGTCATGATGGCACCTGGTAAATCCCTTTCACGCATGGCTCCGGCGATCACGACCCGGAAGTTTTCCCGGGGAATAGGCGATCAAGCATGTCCCACCGGGTGTCCATCAGGATACCCTCGTGCTCGGGATCCTTGGGTATGGCGGCGGGGCTCCTGATTTCGATCCGGAAGCCCGCCAGCACGGCGACAAGAGACTGCTCCACCCCGGAGAAAAAATCCCTGTCCGCCTCGAGATCCGTCTGGGGTCTGACGGCAAGCTGTCCCAGGAGGGGGGCGAGCTGCTTCAGCGAGGCCGCAGCATAGTCATGGACGGATTCGTACAGGCCGGTCATGACAAAGAGGTCCTCGAGCAGCTGGAGCGAGATCTGCTTCGAAAGGCGGGCCACCGTGGCCTTCATCGACTCGAGGAATTCCTTGGTGACCGGCCCATGCTGAAGACTGTCCCGGACCTGGTCCTTGAAGTGGTTCTTGATGTCCTCGATCATGCGGTTTTCGGCCTTCTTGCCGACCTGAAGGTCCACGAGCGCTCCGATCGAGGCTTCGCAGTGCTTCCGGATGGCCTCGAGTTCAACGCCGACCGCGGCCAGGATCGCGTTCAGCTCCGTCTGGAGTGCAGACCAGCGCTTCCTCTGCGCGTCCATGTCGCGCTTCCGCTCATCGATCATGCGCTGGAGCCTGTCGATCCTGGCGGCCTCGTCCTTTTTCCCCGCACGCAGCCGGGCGATCTCCTCCTCGGCGGACCGGATGAATACCGACGGCTTCTTCAGGTCGATCTCGGAAAGCGCCTGCCGGTAGTATTTGAAATGCTCCACGGCGGACCGGACCCCCGGCGTGAAGAGGCCGGACCGGTCGAGCACGCCGTACTGCAGCGCATCCTGATAGGGCATGGTTCTGTTGCCCCGTTTCCGGAGCAGCGCGAACTCCTGCACGGCAGCGTAGAATTCCAGATAGTATTTCAGATCATCGCGATGCGTCTCCTTCCTGCCTGCCCGTTTCGGGCTGTCCAGAAAAGCAGCGAGCTGTTCGTGGCTCGGAAGGATATCCTCGTTCTTGCGGGCCTGCAGGCGGTATTGAGACTGTTCCAGCGCCATGGAATGTCACATCCGATCGTCGGAAATGAGAACCGGGGAAATAATACAGCAGATGCCGCATGCGGTCAAGGGTCTGATCGGATGCCCGCGCGGGGCAATCAGATGTTGAGGTCATCGATCTGCCTTGCCAGCGGCTTGACGAGCACGACCCCCGACCGGGTATTGAACAGGAGCTTTCGGCCGTGTTTTCCGCCGGTATCGGACCCCACGACCGGGAGCCGTTCATCCCGCAGCATGTCCTGGGCCAGCACGATGTTGCGCTGACCGATGTTCATGCAGGCGCTTGTGGCCTTGAGCATGTCGCCGCCGCCGAAAACCTTGGCCTGCAGGTTTCGCCGGTCTGCGCCAAGTGCGAGCATCTTGTCGATCAGCCTGACGATCGCAATGTTGCCGAACCGGGGAGAGGCGAGGCCTTCGCCGTTCCAGAAGGGAAGCATGAAATGATTGATGCCTCCGATCCCCTTCCGGGGGTCCCAGAGACAGACGGAAACGCAGGAGCCGAGCACCGTGAGCACGGAATGCTCCTCCGGATGGGCAAAGAGGTTCCCCGGCAGAAGATAGTGGCTGTTGTTAGTACCGGTCATTGGCGCAAGACCTCGGCTGAACCGAACAGGATATTCAGAACGCGTTTCCGCTCTCGAAGAGGAACTCGTTGCCATCGCCCGAGAAGACATCGCTCCCGCTGCCGGGGGCCTCGGGGACGACCACCAGGAAAAGGCTGCCCCCGGACTCGGGCTGAGACACCATCACCTTGCCACCGAGCAGTTCAACGATGGCCTTCGTGATGCTCAGTCCCAGGCCGTGGCCCCGGTGCCTTTTCGTCGTGCCTTGGTCGAGTTGATGGAACCGCTCGAACAGCCGCTCCCGGTCCCCCTCCGGGATCCCCATGCCTTCATCGGCAACGGACAGGCGAAGGGAACCGCCCGACCGCCCGACCTCGATCCTGACTCGCCTGCCCGCCGGGCTGTGCTCGATCGCGTTCGCCAGGAGGTTCGCGACCACGAGGCGGAGCTTTTCGGGGTCCGTCGGGAACAGCAGGCTCGCCTCACCCTGCTGATCACCGGAGCAGGTAAAATCCAAGGCCACACCCTTTTCCCGTGCTTTCTGCTGAACGGACGCGATCACGCGGCTCACGAGCGACGCGATATCGACCTGCGCCCGCACTACCGTTGTCTCCCCGGCCTCGATTTCGGCCGCCATGAAGATGTTCCGGAGCTGAAAGTCGAGGTCGAAGGCCTCATCGTGGATCATCCGGGCCATGAGCTGCCTGGACTGCTCGTCCTTCTGCGGCATGGCGAGCTGTCCGGCCATGTTCAGGATCGCGGTCAGGGGATTATTGATCTCGTTCCTGATGTTCGAGAGGAAGTTGCTCTTCAGCTTCTCCGATTCCGCGAGCTTGATGTTGAGCTTCTCGATCTTCTCATTCATCACCCTCATGTCGTGGAGCGCCTTGCTGGTGTCCCGGAACCGTTTGGCAAGCTCCGCAAGCAGCTCGGCATCGTTCATTCCATCCATGATTCCCTCCTCCTTCGCTTCTTCGGAACCGCGCATCCGGCCGGTTCAAGCATAGCGGATTTCTCCGTACAGGACGCGGGTGCTGCGCGATGATGCTGCATCCGCCGCCGCGGGAAAAAAGAGCCCGCGCCGGCAATTTCCTCTCGCTTTCTTGTCGGCACGGGGCGCCGGAACTTTAGCACTTGGCCGGCATTGAAACATTACCGGTAGGGGTACAGAATATAGAAAAGGACTGAGAGCGCCGCGAAGATCCACATCCCGGCCCGCACCTCGCGGGCCCTGCCCGCCAGAACCTTGAGCAGGGGATAGGTGAGCAGGCCGGCCGTCATGCCCACGCCGATGTTGTAGGTGAAGATCATGAGCACGATCGTGAGGAACGCCGGGATGAGCTCGGTGGAATCGCTGAAATCGATCCGGGTGATGGGGCCGATCATGAGGATCCCGATCACGATGAGCGCAGGACCGTAGGCAGACGGCGGAACCACGGTCAGGAGCGGCGCAAAGAACAAAGCGAGCAGGAACAAGCCTGCGACGACCAGCGACGTGAAGCCGGTCCGTCCGCCCTCCTCGATCCCGGCGGCGGACTCGATGAAGACGCCTGTCGTGGTCGTTCCCAGGACAGGCGCGACCAGGTTCGCCAGGGCGTCCACCAGCATCGGCTTCTCGATCTCCGGAAGGTTTCCGCTCTTGTCCAGGAACCCGCCCCGCGCCGACAGCCCGATCAGCGTGCCCACGGTGTCCACGAAGGCCATGATGAAAATGATAAAGGCGATGGGGATGTTCTTGGGATGGAGGGCCCCCGCGATATCGAGCTGCAGTAGCACCGGAGCGAGCGACGGCGGCAGGCTTACGAATGTATCCGGGAGGGGCGTGAACCCGAACAGGAAGGACAGGAGCGTGGTGACGAGCACTCCGATGATGATCGCGCCCCGCACCCGCCAGAGCATGAGCCAGACGATCACGAGGAGGCCGGACAGCGCGAGCAGGACCGTGGGCCGCGTGAGTCTGCCCAGGGCGACCGGCGCGCCGGGGACGCCAAGGGTCACGATCCCCGTCTCATTCAGGCCGATGAACGTCAGGAAAAGGCCGATCCCGACGGCAAAGCTGTACTTGAGCGAAAGCGGGATCGTCTGCGCCAGCCATCCCCGCACCCGGAGGACCGTGAGCAGCGTGAACAGCATGCCGGCGATGAAGATCGCGCCGAGCGCGGTCTGCCAGCGCATGCCGAGCGTTGACACGACGGTGAAGGCGATGAAGGCGTTCTCGCCCATATAGGGCGCGAGGGCAAAGGGCCGCCGCGCGGTCACCGCCATAAGCATCGACCCGAAGGCTGCGGCGAGGATTGTCGCGACCATGGACGGGCCCCTGGGTATCCCGGCGGTCTCGAGGATTGCCGGGTTCACGACGATGATGTAGGCCATCGTCAGGAACGTCGTGATCCCGGCAAGCGTCTCCTTCTTGTAGCCCGTGTTGTATTTCGTGAACTCGAAATAGGTCTTCATGTGCTTATTCCGCCCGAACGTTAAGACAGGGCTCCGGGGGTCCCAGGGGATTCCCTCAGGGATAAAGAACCGGCCTTAAGCCGCAGGGTTCAGCCGCACCTCGGTTCATCCACGGCTTCCTTTCCTCCCTCACTCCGCCTTCAGCAGTTCCGGGTTCGTGTGAGGAATGAACACCGCGCCGAGGAACTCCTTCATGAACTCCGGATCGTCGTGCATGTGCTTGTAGGTGATCTTCCCGGCCACGGCGTTGATCGTCGCGACGAGACCGCCGTTCCCGAGCAGCATCCGCGCACCCTCGAGGGACGTGTTGCCCCGGGCAGTGACGATCTCCGCGGGCCAGGCCGGAAGCATGCCGATGGCAACGGCCTTGTTCGCGTCGATCCCGCTCCCGAGGGCGCCCGAAACGGACACGGCCGCGAT
>Ga0335081_10002097_pt1 | contig 31424 bp, 13 predicted proteins | sample Lox_Sample_35_FD_206713 | JGI IMG/M metagenome (GOLD analysis project Ga0335081, IMG submission 206713) | Soil microbial communities from Loxahatchee National Wildlife Refuge, Florida, United States - Lox_Sample_3.5 | ecosystem: Environmental > Terrestrial > Soil > Wetlands | place: USA...
CTACGGGCAAGGCCGCGGGCGCGACCGGCGGCACGGTCACCGCGACGGGCGCCACCGTCACGGTCGCGGCGGGCACGCGCATCGACGCCTCGGGCGACGCGGGCGGCGGCAGCGTCGCGCTCGGCGGCGACTTCCACGGCGCGGGCCCCTTGGCCAACGCCACCAGCACGACGATCGCGGCAGGCGCCGTCATCAATGCGAGCGCCATCACCAGCGGCGATGGCGGCCGCGTCGCAGTGTGGTCGAACGGCACCACGGTGTTCGACGGCACCATCCTCGCGACCGGCGCCGCGGGCGGCCGCGGCGGCTATGTCGAGACTTCGGGCGAGGGCGTACTGACGGTCGGCTCCGGTGCGTCCGTCATCACATCGGCGGGCGCGGACGGCGCGGCCGGCACATGGCTCCTCGATCCGGCCAACATTCTCGTCGAGAGCGCCGACGGCGGCGTCACGTCGCTCCCCGGCAACACATGCGGCTTCGCCGACGGCACGTGCAGCATCATCGATCCCACGGCCATCGACAACGCCGGCTCCAACGTCACGCTGCAGGCGACGAACGGCATCACGTTCAACTCGCCGATCGTCATGGCCGACACGGGCGTCGGCATCACCGCCACCGCCGACGGCTCAATCGCCGTCAACACCGGCGCCACCATCACCACGAAGGGCGGCGCGGTCAACATGACCGCCAATTCGAGCAGCGGCGGCTCGCCGACCGGCAGCGGCAGCATCACCATCGGCGCCAATATCGCCACCGACGGCGGCGGGGCGACCGGCGGCGGGATCACGCTCGGCGTCTCGGGCGGGACCGGAACGCTGAGCCTGGGCGCAAATCTCGTGACCCAGGGCGGCGCGATCTCGCTCAATGCCCCAACGGTCGCATCGGCCTCGGTCACGATCGACACGACCGACAATTTCGCCGATGCGGCGGGCGCCAACGTGACCTTCAGCGGCACGGTCAATGACGCCACCGCCAACACCCACCAGCTCTCGGTGACCTCGGGCGACTACGAGATCTTGTTCAACGGCGCGATCGGCGGCTCACATCCGTTCCAGTTCCTGCAGCTCAACGGCGGCGGCGCCGGGGTGAGCGGCTCCGCGACCGGCATCGACTTCGAGGCGCCGGTGACGCTCGGCAGCGGCGGCGCCAACATCCAGGTCAACCAGAAGGTCATCATCGACGCGGCGATCACCGAATCCTCCGGCTCCGGCAACCTCAATATCACCGCCGGCGACAGCGACTCCCTGGAGACGACGCCGCGGCCCGACGAGATCGTGTTCGGGCCAAGCGGGCTCATCAATTTCGCTGGCTCGTCCGGCAGCATCACGATCAACTACCACCCGAGCACGTTCCCGTTCGACGACGTGACCTGGAGCAGCAAGGTCACTCCCGGCGCCGGCGGCTTCAGCCACTACATGTCGATCACCAGCGCCGCCGATCTCGAGCTGATCAACACGAATCTCGCCGGCGACTTCGCGATCGGCAGCAACACGATCGATCTGAGCTCGGTCGCGAACTGGGCGCCGCTCGGATCGATCGCCACGCCTTTCACCGGCATCCTCAACGGCGAGACCGGCGTCATCGCCAACCTGACGATTAACGATGGCGCCGATACCGCAGTCGGGCTGTTCGGCGCCATCGGCAGCGGCGGCGTCGTCGAGAACCTCGCGCTCGTCAATGCGAACGTCATCGGAACCGCGCCGAGCGCCGATGTGGGCGCGTTCGTCGGCAACAACAACGGCACGCTGAGCTACGTGTCGTCCTCCGGTACCGTCAACGGGTCCAACGCGACCCACTCGCCGCTGGTCGGCGGGCTCGTCGGCCTCAATGACGGGACGGTCGCCAATTCCTACTCGACCGCCAACGCGAGCGGCGGCGGCGTCTTCGTGACGGCCGAGGTCGGCGGGCTCGCCGGCGGCAACAGCGGCGCGATCAATCAGTCCTACGCGACCGGCGCGGTCTCGAACGGCGATGACTTGGGCGGTCTCGTCGGCTTCAACTACGGCACCATCAGCCAGTCCTACGCCAACGGAGCCGTCACGGGCGGCGCCGCCAGCACGGCCGGCGGGCTCGTCGGCGCGAACGACGGCTCGCTGTCGCACGGCACGATCTCGGTTTCCTACGCGAGCGGGCTGGTGAGCGCGCCCGGCGCCGTCGCGGTGGGCGGGCTCGTTGCCCTCAACCAGAACGGCGCCACGGTCACCAGCTCCTACTGGGATACGGTGACGAGCGGACAGGCGTCGAGCGCCGGCGGGAGCGGGCTGTCGACGACGCAGATGGCGAGCGTCGCGAACGAGAGCACGAATTACGGCGCAAGCTGGAACTTCTCCACCACCTGGTACCTCGTCACCGGCATGGCCCATCCGATCCTGCAATCGGAGCTCGGGCCCAGCGCGCCGTCCTTCGCCGCAGTCTCGAGCGCGCATCAGCTGGAGTTGATCGGCCTCGATGCCGCGACCGAGTCATCTTATTACTACCTCATCAACGATATCGGCATGAGCGAGCTGACGAACCCGTCGGGTCCGTGGCTCGTGTCCGCGAACGCCAGCATCGACGGCGGCGGCTATGGCTTCGTGCCGGTGCAGAGCTTCGGCGGAACCCTCAACGGCAGCGGCTTCAAGATTACCGGCCTCACCATCAACGACACGGCCGACGCGAGTGTCGGGCTGATCGGAACGATCAATAGCGGCGCGAGTGTCAGCAATCTCGGCCTCGTCGGCGGGTCCGTGACCGGGACGAGCACGGCGAACGCGAGCGTCGGCTTCCTCGCCGGCGCCAATAACGGCACCATCAGCGGTTCCTACGCGACCGGCCTCGTAACTGCGACCGGCGGCAACAACGCATCGGCGGGCGGCCTTGTCGGCAGCAACAACGGCGCGGGCACGATCGCAAATTCCTATGCGACCGGCGCCGTCAGCAATCCGAACGGCTATGTCGCCGGCGGCCTCGCCGGCGGTAATGGCGGAACGATCAGCCAGTCCTACGCGACCGGAACGGTGACCGGCCTCAGCAATTATGCGGATGGCGGGCTGGTCGGATTCGCCACCGGCGGCACGATCAGTCAGTCCTTCGCCACCGGCGCCGTGAGCGGCAGTTACTATGCCGGCGGTCTGCTCGGCATCAGCTACGCCACGATCACGGATGCTTACGCGACCGGCGCCGTGTCCGGATCGGGCGACATCGGCGGACTGATCGGTCTCAACGAAGGGACGACGACGAGCGTCTTCGCCGCGGGGCTCGTAACCGCGACCGGCACCCCTGCCTGCATCGGCGGACTGATCGGCTGCAATGGCGGCACCGTCACGAGTTCCTATTGGGACACCAGCACCAGCGGCCAGGCGACGAGCGCGGGCGGCGGCACCGGGCTCGCCACGGCGTCCCTCCAGGGGACGCTGCCGGCGGGCTTTAGCGACGGCAGCTGGGCGGTGCTGACCTCGCCGGTCGCAAGTTACCCCTACCTGATCTCGATTTTCAGCACGGCGCCGCAAGTCGTCACCGGCGCGGCCTACTCCGCGATCGAGGTCAATCCGATCGCGGGCGAGATCCTCGCCGGCCAGGTCAACGGCACGAGCTTCGGCGAAGCCGTCACCGGCGCCAACGGCTCCTATTACTTCCTGCTGCCGTCCGGGACGATCCCGGCGACGAACGGCCAGGTCATCGTCTCCGCCGTCACGGGCGGCCTCCACTACAGTGAGGCAAACGTCTTCGCCGACAACGCCGACGGCTCCGCCTCCGGGCTCGACCTCAACGGCACTGGGCTCCGCCTCCTTAGCAGCGGCGCCTTCGCGAGCGGCATCTTCAACGACCTCGCCACGGCGGTGGGGTCGGGCGGGACCGGGATCAACTTCACCCTCGGCGTCAACAACGTGCCGAGCCTGCCCGCGGGCCAAGTGGCGCTCTCCCTCGTCACCAGCGCGCCCACCCTGACGCTCGACGTGCCGCTCAATCTCGGCACGACCCAGCTCGCGCTCAGCGACCGCGTGGGCGGCGTTGTGCAGCAGACGCAGCCTTTCACCACCACCGGCCTCACCCTCTTCGGCGCCGGGGCGACCTTCACCCTCGCCAACCCGAGCAACAGCTTCTCCTCGCTCGCCGCCAATACCGGCAGCGCCAACATCGCCGACGCGTCGAGCTTCGAGATCACCTCGCTCGGGCCGCCGGCGAGTCCGACGGCAGGCGCCACGCTCACCGGCAACCTCACCATCACCGACACCGCCACGGTGACGCAGAACCAGCCGATCAGCGCGGCCGGCCTCGCGCTTTTGGGCGCGGGCGGCACCTACACGCTGACGACGGCGACGAACAGCATCGGCACCCTCGCCGCCAACACCGGCTCGCTCACGCTCGACGCCACCGGCACGGTGACGATCGCCCCGGTCGGCGGCACGAGCGTCTTCACCGCGAGCGGCGCGACGGCGGTCACCGCAAACAGCATCGCGTTCGGCGCCAGCGCCAACGTTACCATTGCGGACTTCGCCTCCTTCACCGCGAGCACGGGCGGCATCTCCGAAGCGGAAGGCGCCACGATCGCGCTAACGAATAGCGGAGGCGGCGCCGCCTTCATCGCTGACAGCATCTCCCTTTCCGCGCTCGCGAGCGGCGCGCCGTCGATCACGGGCAGCGGCATCGCCGTGCTTTTCGGCCTCACCCCTGCGACCACGATCGGCGTCGGCGCCGGCGCCGGCACGCTGTCATTGAGCCAGGCAACGCTCAACGCAATCGGAACGCCCCTGCAGATCGGCACCGGCGCGCCCGATCAGACCGGCCTCATCTCCATCGCCGGCGGCGTCACCTTCACGGGCAACACCACCATCTTCGCGCTCGGCACGGGCGGGCAGATCGACCTGTCCGGCACGATCAAGAGCAAGGGCCAGCCGGTGCTGTTCCAGGGGCCGGTGGTGCTGACGGCCACCTCCACCACGGTCGACACGACCGACGCCGGCGCCAATCCGAGCGGCGGCACCGTGACCTTCCAGGGCACGCTCGACGGCAACGGCGGCGCCAGCTTCTTCCTCGACAACCTGACGGTTACTGCCGGCGCTGGCGACATCGACTTCACCGGCCGCGTCGGTTACGACGGCACGTCCGCCGGCTCCGATCTTTCGGCGGTCTCGCCCGGCGCCGTGAGCCTCACCACGACTGGCAACGTCAACCTGACGATGCCGGTCAATGGCGGGCTTGACGGGCTCTCCGCCGCCTCGTTCTCGCTCACCGGCCCCGCGGCGACCCTCACCGCTTCGAATTTCATCAGCACGCACGGGGAATCGAGCGGCTCCTCGCATCCGGACGGCGGTCCGCTGGTGATCGACACGACCGGCAACGTCTCGATCGCGGGGTCGCTCAATTCCGGCGGCGGCTTCAACAGCGTGACGCCCGCGACCGGCGGCCATGGCGGCGCCATCACAGTCGATGCGACGAGCGGCACGGTCGCGGTCGGCACCTTGCTCACCTCCTCGACCGTGTCGGTTCTCTCGACCGGCTACAGCGCCGGGGCGAGTTCCGGCGTCGCAGGCCAAGGCGCGGGCGCCGGCGGCAGCGTCTCGATCACCGGCACGAGTATCACGATCGGCACCTCGATCATCGCCAATGGCGGCGCCGCCACATTCACGGGCGCGGTCGGCGCAGGCGGTTCGGGCGGCAACGTCACGCTCACCGCGACGAACGGCGGCGTCACGATCGGCGAGAGCACCTCGCCCGGCAATCTGCCGGCCTCGATCGCGGCTTCCGGCGGCACCACGAACGCCGCCGCCAACGGCGGCACTGCCGGTAGTGTGACCATCACCGCGAGCGCAGCTTCGGGCAATATCTCTCTTGCGGCGAGCATCGTGACGCCGGGGGGCGAGGCCGGCGGCAGCGGCACGAGCGGCAATGGCGGCGCCGTCACCGTCAGCGCCGGCGGCACCGTCTCGATCGGCAGCTCGCTTTTCCTCGTCACGCAATATAGCGGCAATGAGCTGAAGCCCGACGCGTCCAGCATCCTCACGCGCGGCGGCGAGACCTATACGAGCTCCTCGACCCCCGGCAACGGCGGCGAGATCCAGGTTTCCGGCACCAGCGTCACCCTGCCGTTCGGCACGTCGAGCGGCGGCGGCGAGGCCGTCGACCTCTATTCCTCGTCAATCGATCCGCTCGGCTGGGCGCTGACCGCGGTTTCCGGCTGGACCGGCACGGCCTCGACGGCGAACGGCGGCAATGCCGCCCCGACCATCCTCACCGCGACGAGTGGCGCCGTCACGATCGGCAACCCCGCCGGTTCCCCCTCCACGTCGACCGGCGCGGTCATCGGCGTATTCGCGCGCGGCGGGGATTCGACCGGCGGCAATGGCGGCGCCGGCGCCAACATCACGATCTCGGGCAACACGATCTCGCTGGCGCGCGCGGGTTCCTTCGGCGGCGACACGCTGTCGGCGGCCGGGACGGGCGGGGCCGGCGGCAACCTGTCCTTGACCGCGACGAGCGCAGTTGCGGGCGCGATCACGCTCTACGGCAACAACGATCCCGCGACCACCAGCTCGGCGACGCTCGCGGCGACGCTCAGCGCGCGCGGCGGATTCAGCGACATGCTGATGAACGGGTTCGGCAATACCACCGCGCCGGCTACGACCAGCGGCGCCGGCGGCACGCTTTCGCTGAACGTGGCCAGCGGCGGTACGATCGTGCTCGCCACGAGCACGCCCAACGCGAGCGGCGGTACGACCGCCACGACCGGCACGACCACCAACGGCTCGAACGTCATCACCAGCGTCGGCAGCACCGCGGGGCTCAATATCGGCGAATGGATCGAAGGCCCCGGCATTCCGGTGGGCGCTGCGATCGTCAGCTTCCCGAGCTCGACGAGCATTTTGATCAACGCGACGGTCGTGTCCGGCGGCACGGTCGGCGGCCCGATCACCGCGCTCCAGGTGCCGAACGGCGTCAATGACGGCGCGACCGTCGGATACTCGGCGGCCGGCGGCCTCGGTCACGGCGGCGCCATCAACGTCACCGGCCCGATCGAAGGCGCCATCGCCAATTCGCAGACGCTGCACCTCTTCGCGAGCGACGGCGCATTCACGACGACCGGCGCGGTCGGCGACCTTACGTCGCTCGCCAACATCACGATTGGCAATGGCGCATTCGCACTTCCTTCGGGCGGCAGCGGCGGCAGCTACTCGTTTGGCGGCGCGGCGACGGTTGGCACCACCGTCACCGATCTCGCCCCGAGCGGCAGCCTGGTCTTCGACGGCCTTCTCACGACGCCGGCCGTGAGCGCCAGCGGCCCCAGCGTCGCAATCCTGGGCGGCGCCGTGTTCTCGAACAGCTTCTCGGTCGCGAGCTCGGCCGGCACGCCGCTCGATTTCGGCGGCCACATCGTGTTCGACACGACGCTCGGCGGTTCCGTCACCGGCACGATCGTCCTCGCGAGCGCCACGACGCTTGATTTCTCCGCCGCGAGCGGCGGCATCACGATCGGCGGCACGATCGACTCGATCATCTCCGGTCCGCAGGCCTTCATTTTCGACGAGCCTACGGGCGGCGCCACCATCAATGCGGCCTTGGGCGGCACCAACGCGCTCGGCGCGGTCACGGTCAACGGCACCGGACCGCTCACGCTGAGCAGCACGACGACAACCGCCGGCGGCGCCGTCACGCTCAATTCACCCGTCAAGATTTCGGGCGTGCCCGCGATCGACACGACGAACAACGGCCATACGGCCGCCGGCGCGAACATCACGTTCAACAGCACGCTCGACGGGACGTCGCCCTATTCCGACAATCTGCGGATCCATGCCGGCAGCAGCGGCAACGTCACCTTCGGCAATGTCGGCGCCTCGATCCGGCTCGGCACGCCGATCATCAGCAACGCCAACGCCGTGGACTTCACCGGCATCGTCAACATCGCGGACCTCACCGTCGGGTCCGCGTCGTTCACGACCGCCTCCAACATCAATGCAGTCGGCCCCACCTCGACGACGCTCGCGACGGACGGCGGCACCTTCAGCATCGTGACCTCGGGCGCCGTTACGATCGGCGGCGGCATCATTGCCTCCGGCGGCCTCGACGGCACGGCCGGCGGCAACGGTGGCAGCGTCACGATCAATGCCGGCGGCGCGGTGTCGATCGGCAGCGCCATCACGCTCACCACGAGCGGCAGCGGCAGCACGCTCGTCAACACTTCCTCGCCAGCCGTCGTCACGAACGGATTCTCGGCCACCACCGCAACCCAAACAGCCGGAAATGCCGGCGGCATCTCGATCACCGGCGGCAGCGTCACGCTGGCGCAGTCGGTCGTCGCGAACGGCGGCAACGCGGCCATCTCGGGCTCGTCCGCGAACGGCGGCAATGCAAGTACGATCAACATCACGGCGACGAGCGGCAGCGTCACGATCGGCAGCGCCGCGACCGGCGACCTCATCGGCGTCTTCGCCGGCGGCGGCAATTCGTTCGGCGGCACCGGCGGCATGGGCAGCAACGTCACCATCAGCGGCCAGACCATCACGCTCGCGAAGGTGACGACGAACGCCGGCGATTCCGCGCTCACGAGCGCCGCCACCGCGAAGGCGGCGGGCAACATCACGCTCAACGCGACGAAATCGTCCGGCGACGCGGTCGTCCTTCTCGGCAACGCGGCCAGCGCGGCGCTCGCCGAGCAGATGGTCGGCACGCTGACGGCGATCGGCGGCGAATACAACGACACCAACGTCACGACGGCGGGCGCGCTGGCCAACGGCACCATCACCGGCGCCGGTGGCAAAATCACGATCGAGAGCAGCTCCGGCGTGGCGCTCAACGGTACTGCGGATATCCGCCTCCAAGACAACAGCGCCAATTCCGCCATCAATGGCGGCCCGACCGTCAACATCGTCGCGCCCGGCGGGCTCAGCACGGGCGGCACCATCCTCATCAACGGCCCGGTGGTGGGAACGACCGCCAACATCGAGAACCTGCGGGTCAGCACCGCCAACGGCGTTGCCACGCTCCGCGCCGTCGGCACGGGCGCGATCCCGCTCGGGACGTTTGTGCTCGGGACTGCGACCAATGTCTCCGACACGCTGCCCTCCGGCAGCAACGACGGGTCGTTCACCATCACCGGCGCCGTCACCATCAATACGCTCGACATCACCGCGGCGTCCGGCGGCGTGACCTTCAACGGCTTCGTCACCGGCGTGACCTATACGCCCGCGAACCCATCGATCGTCACCTTCAGCGCCGGCTCGAGCTTCTCCGGCGGCGGCGGCGAATACATAATCTCGAGCCCGCTCGTCCTCTCGTCCGACGACACGATCAACAGCGGCAACGAGCCGATCATCGTCAACGCGACGATCGACGATTCGACCGCGGGCGCCGACACGCTCACGCTCGACGCCGGCACCAGCACGGTGACGATCAACGATCCGCTCGGCGGCACGACGCCCTTGGGCGCGATCACGATCATCGGCAGCCTCATCGACCTCGGCAGCAACGTCACGACGAAGGCGGGCGCGGTCACCTTCAACGGCCCGGTCGTGCTGACCCGCAACGTCGCGATCAACACGGCGGCGCTCAGCTCCGCCGGCGCCAACGTGTCCTTCAACGGCACGCTCGACGCGCAGGACTTCCTGACCGAGACGCTTTCGATCGCGGCCGGCACGGCCGGCACCATCACCTTCGCCGAGCGCGTCGGCGCCGAGCAGACGGATACGCCCACGGCCGGCTGCACCTGCTCCTCGCCAGGCGCGCTCACGATCACGAGCGCGGCCGCAATCGACATGTCGATGCCGTTCGGCAATGCCGACGGCGTGAGCGTCGGCGCGCTCAGCATCACGGGCGTCGCCTCGGTCACCGACACTTCCTTCATCTCCACGGCGGGCACGCAAAGCGGCAGCGGCGGAGCGGTCACGATCTCGGCCTCGGGCGCGGTCGCGATCGGCAGCGGCATCCCGCTCTTCGTGTCGGGCGCAGATGTCGAATCCGAGGCCAGCATCGACGCGAGCGGCTTCTCGACGTCGAGCGCCGGCACGCCGGCCGGCAACGGCGCCGCCGTAACCGTCACCGCGGCCAGCATCAACGTGCCGTTCGGCATCGACGTAGAGGGCGGCAGCGGCAAGGTGGCGGGGACACCCGTCAACGGCGGCAACGGCGGCACGATCACGCTCACGGCCACGGGCGCGATCGACGCCGGCAGCGTCCTCGCCGGACCGCAGATGGGTCTCGAAGCGGCGGGCGGCGCGTCTTTCGTCGGCAACGGTGGCAATGGCGGCACCATCACGGCGACGGGCCTCGACCTGCTCATCGCCGGCGCCGATAGCTCGGCTGGCAACACGCAGGCGGGTGCGCCCAAAACCGGCGGCCAAGCCGGCAACATCACCTTCATCGCGACCGCCAGCAGCGGCGCCGCCGTCGTTCTCTATGGCACCAGCAACAGCGCGACCGGGATCGTCGCCGGACCGGCGGCAGATCTGCTCGCCGTCGGCGGCATCATCAGCGATCCGACCGCGGGCACCGACTGCGGCTGCATCCCGACCGGCACGGTGAACGGCGCGGGCGGCAACATCACGATCGAAGGGAGCGCCGGTGGCGCAGCGCTCGCGGGCTCGGCCTTCATCGAGCTGCAGACCAGCACCTCGACCGCGTTCGGCGGCGCGACCGTCCTCGTCGTCGCCCCAGGCGGCAGCGCCGGCACGGGCGGCACGGTGAGCTTCAACGGACCGGTGCAGGCGACGACCGCCAACGTCGAGAACCTGCATGTCGAGGCAAGCAACGGCAGCTTCACCGTCACCGGTCCGGTCGGCACGGCGACGGCGCTTGGCACGCTTGCCTTTGGCTTCGCGCCCGGCGCGATCCCGTCGCTCGCCAATTCCGGCGCCATGACGTTTGACGGCGCGGTCACGGTCGGCACGGCGGTGACCGATCTGCGCACGGCGGGCAGCCTCACCTTCGATGGCAAGGTGACGACACCGAGCTTCGCCATGACGGCAGGCGCGACAAGCCTCGCCATGACCGGCGGCGCCTCCTTCACCGGCCGGGTCTCGCTCTCGGGCGGCGCCACCTCGCTCGCCGGCACCTTCACCTTCAGCGGCGCCGCGACCGGCTTCAGCGATAGCGGCACGATCACCCTCACCGGCGCCACCACGCTCGACACGTCGGCCGTCAACCGCGCGGTCAGCCTCGCCGCCGTTAACGGCACGGCGGTGCTCGCGCCTTTCCTCACCATCACTGCCGGCACCGGCGCCGTGACCTTCACCGGCGCAGTGGGCGGCGGCAGCGCGGTCGGCGCGGTCGACATCACCGGCGGCACGCTCACGCTTGACGGCATCACCTCGACCGGCAGCGTCATCGCGACGAGCGCCGGGAGCGCCGCCATCACCCTCGAGCATTCGATCTCGGCTGCGGGCACGGTGGCGCTTACGGCCGGCGGCAATTTGACGCTCGACGCCGGCGCCACCGTCACCGGCAGCAGCGCCGGCAACGCCGTGGTGCTGGCGACGGGCGGCGTCTTCGACAATCTCGCGGGCGCGGGCGGCATTGTCGCCAATGGCGGCGGGCGCTGGCTCGTTTGGTCGCAGAACCCGGCGAGCGACACGGTGGGCGGCCTGCCCTTCGCCTTCAAGCAATACGACGCCATCTTCGGCGTCACGACGCCGGCCGGAACGGGCGACGGCCTCCTCTATGCGCTCGCACCGAGCGTCACGGCGAGCCTCACCGGCAGCGTCGTCAAGACCTACGACGCGACGACCGCCGCCACGCTCGCGCCCGCAAACTACACCATCACCGGCAGCGAGCCCGGCGACAGCATCGTCCTCAACGACCCGGCGAGCGGCACTTACGCGAGCGCCAACGCCGGGAGCAGCATCGTCGTCACTGCCACGGGCGTGAGCATCGTGTCGGCGAGCTCGGGCGGCGCACCGGTCTTCGGCTACACGCTGACGAGCTCGACGGCCGTGGGCGCGGTCGGCACCATCAATCGGCGGCCAGTCGTGCTCTCGGGCGCGCGCACCTTCGACAACACCGCGAACGCGGCCGCGGGCATCCTCACCATCACCAACGATCTCGACGGCACGAACCTGACGCTGTCGGGTACCGGCGCGCTCGCGAGCGCCAACGCCGGAACCGAGAGCTTTGCATCGGCCAGCACGCTCGCCTTGGGCGGCAGCGCCGCCGGCAACTACACGCTCGTCGGCATCACCACCAACGGCAGCTCGGTCACGGTGGGCCAGTTGCCCGTGATTCTGTCGGGCACCAAGACTTACGACGCCACCACCGGCGCACCGGCGGCCGGCCTCACCATCACTAACAATCTGAGCGGCGCCAACCTCACGCTCTCCGGCAGCGGCACGCTCGCGAGCGCCAACGCCGGATCGGAGAGCTTCGCCGGCGCCGGCACGTTCGCCTTGGGCGGCAGCGCGGCCGGCAACTACACGCTTTCCGCCATCACCACCAACGGCAGCGCGGTCACCGTGAACCCGCTCCCCGTCGTGCTCACCGGCACACGCACTTACGATGCGACGACGGCGGCGGCCACCGCGTCGAGCGCCCTCGCCATCACCAACGATCTCGATGGCACGAACCTGACGCTCTCCGGCACCGGCACGCTCGCGAGCGCCAATGCCGGGTCGGAGCACTTCGCCGCGATCGGCACGCTCGCCTTGGGCGGCAGCGCGGCCAGCAACTATACGCTCAGCGGCATCACCACGAACGCCAGCGCGGTCACGGTGGGCCAGCTTCCGGTGATTCTGTCGGGCACGAAGACCTTTGATGCCACCACGGGCGCGCCGGCGGCGGCCCTCGCCATCACCAATGACCTGAGCGGCGCAAGCCTCACGCTCTCCGGCACCGGCACGCTCGCCGGCGCCAATGTCGGCTCGGAAGGCTTCGCCGGCGCCGGCACGCTGACGCTCGGCGGAAGTGCTGCCGGGAACTACACGCTCGCCAGCATCACGACCAACGGCAGCGCGGTCACGGTGAACCCGCTCGCGGTCGTGCTCTCCGGCGCGCGCGCCTATGACACCACGACGAGCGCGCCGGCGGCGGGCCTCACCATCACCAACGATTTGAGCGGCGCGAGCCTCACGCTTTCGGGCACCGGCACGCTCGCCAGCGCCAACGCCGGCGTCGAGAGCTTCGCATCGGCCGGCACGCTCACGCTGGGTGGCAGCGCCGCCGGCAACTACACGCTCGCCAGTATCACCACCAACGGCAGCGCGGTCACGGTGAGCAAGCTTCCGGTGGTGCTCACCGGCATGCGCGTCTACGACGCGACGACGGCCGCGGCCACCGCGTCCAGCGCCCTCACCATCACCAACGATCTCGACGGCACGAACCTGACGCTGTCGGGCACCGGCACGCTCGCGAGCGCCAACGCCGGAACCGAGAGCTTTGCATCGGCCAGCACGCTCGCCTTGGGCGGCAGCGCCGCCGGCAACTACACGCTCGTCGGCTTCACCACCAACGGCAGCTCGGTCACGGTGGGCCAGTTGCCCGTGATTCTTTCGGGCGCGAAGACTTACGACGCCACCACCGGCGCACCGGCGGCCGGCCTCACCATCACTAACAACCTGAGCGGCGCCAACCTCACGCTCTCCGGCAGCGGCACGCTCGCGAGCGCCAACGCCGGATCGGAGAGCTTCGCCGGCGCCGGCACGTTCGCCTTGGGCGGCAGCGCCGCCGGCAACTACACGCTCAGCAGCATCACCACCAACGGCAGCGCGGTCACGGTGGGTAAGCTGCCCGTCGTGCTCACCGGCATGCGCGTCTACGACGCGACGACGGCGGCGGATACCGCGTCTAGCGCCCTCGCCATCACCAACGACCTCGACGGCACGAACCTGACCCTCTCCGGCACCGGCACGCTCGCGAGCGCGAACGCCGGATCGGAGCACTTCGCCGCGTTGGGGACCCTCCTGCTCGGCGGCAGCGCGGCCAGCAACTACACGACCAGCGGCATCACCACGAACGGCAGCGCCGTCTCTATCACGCCGGCGACCCTCACCTACACCGCGAATCCCGCAAGCGGGCTCTCCGGCGCGCCGATCCCGCCGCTCTCCGGCACGGTGCCAGCTACGGAGTTCAAGGGCTCCGACACCCTGGCGAGCGCCACCACCGGCACGCTCGTCTTCACCACCATGGCCACGCCCGCGAGCGGTGCCGGCAGCTATGCGATCAACGGCTCGGGCCTCAGCGCGAATTTCGGCAACTACGTGTTCGTGCAGGCAGCCGCCAACGCCACTGCGCTCACGCTCGGCGGGAGCCAGACGGTCACGGGCGACGTCTTCTCCGACCATGGCGTTTCGGCGCTCACGGGCGCGAGCATCGGCCTCGTCCTCGGCGGCACCAATGAGGGCACGGTCACCTCGGGCGCGGGCGGCGCGTACGAGTTCGTGCTGCCGGCCGGAACGATTTCGCCCTCCGGCACCGGCCTCTTCGTCTTCATCGCGAGCGGCCCGGTCACCGGCAACAGTTTCTACAACGCGGCGACCAGCTCGCTCACGGGCCTCGACATCTACGGCAACGTTTTCCGCGTTCTGAATGCGCCGCCGTCGCTGATGCAGACCGGCACCGCGCTCGCCGCGACGCTCGGCTCCATAAGCAACCCCGCCCGCTTCCTCTTCACCCTGGGCGGCGGCGGCGCGATCGGCCTCGGCGGCAGCAATTTCGAGCTCGCCGGGCCCGCGCCCTTCACCATCGACGAGACCGTCAGCGCCGCCTCGTTCGCGGTGACGGCGGGCGGCATCACGCTCGCCGACAATGTCACGACGACGGGCGCGCAGACCTACAGCGGCAGTGTCACCGTGCCCGGCCCGGGCGTGACGCTGGCCGGGTCCAACGTCACGTTTACCAGCGCCATCGAAGGGCCAGGTACGCTCGCCATCAACGGTCCCGGCACGGTGACGCTCGGCGGCCCGGTCGGCGACGTGGTGCCGCTCGGCGGCCTTACCGTCACGGCCGGCACCACCGTGCTCGGCGCCGGCATCTGGACCTCGTCCGGCATCGTCATGCTCCGGAGCAACGTGACTCTGACCCAGAACACGATGATCGACACCGACGGCGCCGGCGCCGACATCGACCTGATGGGCCCGGTGAGCGGCAGCGCCTACACCCTCACGCTCGAGCCTGGCGTCGGCGACGTCACGCTCTCCGGCGTCAGTGTCGGCGGGCTCGTCTTCATGCCGTCGGCTCCGGCGCTCGTCACGCTCGACAGCGGCAGCTACACCATCGCCGGCGGCGCCTATACGTTCGGCGCCGTCGACCTCGACGGCAGCTTGAGCTTCGGCGAGGCGACGAGTTTCGGCCCGGCCACGGTTATCGGCCCCTCGACCATCACGAGCCCCGGCGCGCCGATCACCTTCACCAGCACGCTGATGGGCTCGGGCACAACGCTCTCGATCGAGCCGGGCACCGGCGCCGTCAGTTATGCCGAGATGCCCGTCGGCGTCACGGTCATCAACGTGCCGCCGCCGAGCACGAGCACCGCGCCGCCGGCAAGCGACGTAGACGCGGTCGACTCGGGCAGCAGCACCGCATCCGGCGCAAGCACGGGCACGACCGGGACGAGCGAGACAGGTACGACCTCGACAAGCGACAGCGGCACGAGCGACACAAGCGGAACGACAACGTCCGGCACGACGACGGCGAGCACGGGCACGCCGGCCCCGACCGGCGGCGCTACGGGCGATGTGATCTCGGACGAGACGGCGACGCTCCTCAACGCGCTGGCGCCGGCCGCGGGCCCGACGGCGGCGCCGTCGGGCGCGGGTCCGCTCGAGATCCTGACCGACAGCTCGACCTCGACCGACACGAGTGTTGGCGCGGGCGGCGGCACGACCGCGAGCGTCGTCGTCGTGACGGCGAACGCCTTCACGGTCACCACGACCGGTACCGGCGAGGCGGCCGCGGCGACGGCGGCGAGCCTCTCGCAGCAAACGGCGCCTGGGGCCGAGACCGACAGTGCTGCCGACTCGATCGCCAATTCGCTCGGCGGCACGCCCGGCGCGCCTGCCGCGCCCGGCGCGAGCCAGTCCGGCAAGCCGGTGACGCTCGTCAACGGCGTGCTGTCGCAGACACCGGCGGCACCGGGCAATGCCTGTTCCGGCGGCACCTCGACCGCCGCGGCCTGCAAGCCGCACAGCGTGCCGCCGGCCGATCAGGAATATTCGAGCTGGGGCAACGAGGCGTTCTGGCAATGACGCGTTCCGCCCTCATCCTCGCCGCGGCGGCGCTTGCGCTTCTTCCGGGCGCCGCGCGCGCGGCCGACAAGGGTGCGGGGCTCGGTACAGACCTCGCCGGCGAGGCCTGCGCTTTCGGTTCTCCCGCGGGCGCTGCCGGCGACGCGAGCGGCGTTGCGATCGCATGCGGCAATGCCGCCTCGGCCGGTGCGCTCTACGTCCTGCCGCACCTGCCACGTCTGCCCGATGCGGCCGCGGCGCGGCGCGCGGCGATCGTTGCGGCGGCAAAGACCATGCCGGGTGGGCTCGGCCGCGGCGACGATATCGCATGCGACGGCGGCAGCCCGCTGACGCAGGGCAGCGCTTGGCTCTTCTTCGCATGCACCGAGCGCAGCGGCGCGTGGCCGCGCGTCGTGCTTGTCGTGCCGGCAGGTGGCGCGCTCTATCAGGCCGACGGCATGCCGGCGCTGCTGCCGGTGCTCGAGGCGGCGGTCGCGGCGCGCTCGGGCCAGGCCCTCTCGCCGGCGGAGACCGAAGCCGCGCTTCATCTTCTCGAGCAGCATTTCCCGGCGGCGCTCGCCCACGCCGGCAGCGCCGATGCGGCGAGTGAGCACTCGCTCGTGGAGCTGGCGCGCCTCGACGGCGCGCAGCGCAACTTCGCCGCCGCCGAAGCTGCCAACCGCCGCGCGCTCGAGATCGAGACGCGGCTCTTCGGCGCGGAGTCGGCCGCGGTCGGCGAGACGCTCATGGAGCTTGCGCTCGAGGTCAGCAACCAGGGCCGCTTCGACGAGGCGGACGGGCTCTTCCGCCGTGCGCAGCCGATCGTCGAGGCTTCGGGCAGCGTCTCGGCGCGGGCGCGGCTCCAATCCTATCTCGCGCTCAACGCCGCCAATCAGCGCCATTACGGCGACGCGCTCAAATTCGCGCGCGCGGCGACAGCGCTGCGCCGTGCCGAGCTCGATCAGCAGGCAGGCGGCGCCAATGGCGAGGCTCAGGCGCCGGCGAGCCGTGGCGAGCTTGCGCACAGCCTGCGCATCGAGGCGACGATGGCGCTGAAGCTCGGCGACTTGCCCGATGCGCTCGCGGCCGCCGAGGAGGTGCTCGCCATCATCGGCGACGAGCCCGGCCTGCCGCTCTGGTGGCGCCCCGACGCGGTCGCGATGATGGCCGAGATCAACAGCGAGAACGGCCGCGTGGTCGAGGCCGAGCGCCAGTTCCGCGAGGCGCTCGCGCTCGACGAGAAGCTGTTCGGCGACACGGCGCCCACCATCTATGCCGAATTGCGCCTTGGCCGCTTCTACAGCGAGCAGCAGCTCTATCCTGCCGCAGTCACGGTGTTCCGCCGCGCCCTCGACGGGCTCGCCCGCGACGAAGTCGCGCGCGCCGCGATCCTGCCCGACCAAATCGTGCCGTTCCTTGCCGCCGCTTCCGACGTCGCCGCCAAGAATCCGAACGCGCGCGCCGATCTTGACGCGCAGATGTTCCGGGCGATCCAGCTCGTCAGCTCCGACGTGACCGGCCGCACCATCGCGCGCGCGGCCGCGGCGGTTGCCTCGGCCAATCCCGCGCTCGCCGATGCGACGCGCGCGGCCGCGGAGGCACAGCGCCGGCGCGATGCGGCGCGCATCGAGCTTGCCGCCGAGACCGCGAAGCCCAATGCCGAGCGCGATGCCACGCGCGAGAAGAAGCTCGCGGCCGAAATGGCCGCGGCCGGCGCCGATGCGGACAAGCTCGCGCGGAAGATCGCCGCCGATTTTCCCGATTACACGAAGCTCGCCGATCCGGGCCCGGCCGCGCTTGCGGCGGTCGAGCGCAGCCTCGGCGCGCGCGAGGCGTTCCTGTCCTTCGTCATCGGCGTCAAGGGCTCCTACGCCCTTCTCGTCACGCACGATGCGCTGACCGTCGCGCCGGTCAAGGAGGACGAGGCGGCGCTCGCGGCCGATGTCGGCGAGCTGCGCCAGGCCTTCGTGCCGCGTTTGGGCGGTCTCCCCGCCTTCGATCTCGAGGCCTCCTACGAGCTTTACGGACGCCTGCTCGGGCCCCTCGCCGGCGCGCTTGCCGGCGTCGACCGGCTCGTCGTCGCGTCCTCGGGCGCGCTCGCGAGCCTGCCGCTCGACCTTCTCGTGACCGAGCGGCCGCGCCAGGGCGCGGGCTACGGCGAAGCCGCCTGGCTAGTGCGCCGCATGGCCGTGACCGACGTGCCTTCGCCGCGCGCGTTCCTCGCGTTGCGCGCGCTTGGCGAGCGGCGCGCGCCGGCGCCGAAGCCGTTCCTCGCCGTGGCCGATCCGGCATTCGCGGGCGCGGGCACGGCGGGCGGCAACGCGCTCGACGCACTGGCCGCGCGCTGCCGCGACAACGGGCCGATCGCGCCCGAGCTGTTGCGCGCGCTGCCGCCGCTGCACGAGACCGCGACCGAGGCGAAGACGGTGGCGCATCTTCTTGGCGCAGGCGACAACGACGTGTTGACCGGCACCAACGCGACCGAGGCCAATCTGCGCGCGGAGCCGCTCGCCGATTTCGGTGTCCTCTATTTCGCGACACACGGCATCCTGCCGGGCGAGCTGCACTGCCAGTCGGAGCCGGCCCTCGCGCTCTCGCCACCGGCGAGCGCGGCCACGAGCCCCGCCGCGGACGGGCTCCTTGACGCAAGCGAGATCGCGCAGCTGAAGCTCAACGCCGATCTCGTCGTGCTGTCTGCCTGCAACACCGCGGCGAGCGGCGGCACGTTCGGCGGCGAAGCGCTCGCCGGATTGGCGGACGCCTTCTTCACCGCCGGCGCGCGCGCCGTGATCGCAAGCCACTGGCCCGTCCCTTCGCTCGCGACCGTGAAGCTCATGACCGGCCTCTTCGCGACCTACGCGGCCGACCGCCACGCGGGTCTCGCCGAGGCGTTGCGCCAGGCGCAGCTCACGATGCTGCGCGATCCGGCGACGGCGCATCCCTTCAACTGGGCCGCCTTCACCATCATCGGCGCGGGCGCGGGCGAGGCGCGGCCGGCGCCGGCCGAGGCCGAGCCGGCAGGGCGGCGCACGTGAGCCGCGCGCGCCCCGTCCTTGCGGCGCTCGCCGCGGCGATGGTGGCGCTGCCGCTTCATGTGTCCTCCGCGGCCGAGCTCATCGTCGTCGAGGCGCGCGGCATCGCGCTCAATTCCGGCGACGTGATCGACGATCAGGCGACGCTCGATCTGAAGGAAGGCCAGCACCTCACGCTCATCAACGCACAAGGCGCGACGCTCAAGATCGACGGCCCTTACGATCGCGCGCCGACGGGCGGCGGCGGCGCCGACGACGGCGGCTTCGGCACGGCGCTGCGCGCGCTCGTGACGCAGAGCGCGACGCGGGCCGAGGCGGGCGTCGTGCGCGACGGGCTTACGCCGCTCACCCTGCCCGAGCCGTGGATCCTCGATGTGAGCCGAACCGGCGTCGTATGCCTGCGCTCCGGCGAAACGCCGATGCTGTGGCGCGAGAACGCGGGGCGGCCGGCGAAGCTCACGATCTTCGCCGGCGACCGCACCTGGCGCGCCGAGGCGACCTGGACCGCTGGCGCCGACCGGATGGCGCTGCCCCAGACAGTGCCGTTCCATGGCGGCATCACCTATCGCGTACGGCTTGACAATAACAACGCGAACATCACAGTGAAGCTTGTGCCGAACAGGCTCGTTACTCCCGAGATGCAGGCGGCCTGGCTCGCCGACGTGGGCTGCGACCCCCAGGCACAGGCGCTCTACAAAACCTTGCCGCCATGAGCCGGGGCTGGCTCCTCCGCGCGCGACAGATTGTGCTGTCGGCGGCGGCGCCGGTCCTCGTCACGCTCGTCTGCGCCGCGCTCGCTGATGTCGCGGTCGACCAGCTCGCCTTTCTCAAATTCGTCGATCGCTTCGTCGGCGACTGGGAGACGGCGGCGCTCCTGCCGCAGGAGCCGCAGGATCCCGACGTCATTATCGTCACCATCACCGACGAGACGCTGCAGAATTTCCCGTACACCGCGCCCATCGATCGCGGCTTCCTTGCCGATCTCGTCACCACGATCGCCGCGCGCCATCCGCGTGCCATCGGCCTCGACGTCCTCCTGGCGCAGCCGACCGAGCCGGCGAAGGACGAGCGCCTGCGCCGCGTGCTCGCCGATCTGCCGGTGCCGCTCGTCGCGAGCTATGCCGACGAGGACGGCATCGTCACGCCGGCCCAGCGCGAATTTCTCGACCGCTTCCTGCCGCCGGCGACGCGCGGGCTCTCCGCCCTGGGCACCGACCAGTTCGACACCGTGCGCTGGATCTATCCCGGGCACGAGGGACGCGACGGCCAGTTCGTTCCGAGCTTCGACCGCGCGCTCGCCGCCGCCGCGGGCGTCGCGTCCGCGCCCGAATTGACGCGCATCGTCTGGCACGGAAGCCCGGCGCGCACGACGCCGCCCTTCCGCCAGTATCCGGCCAATCTCGTCGCCACGCTTCCGGCGCAGTGGTTCGCCGGCAAGGTCGTGCTGATCGGCACGCTCCAGGATCGCCACCGCACGCCGTTCTCGACGCTGCTCGACCGCGGCCGCGGCATCCAGCCTGCCGTCGTCATCCATGCGCATGGCGTGGCGCAGCTTCTGCACCGCGCCGAGCCCTATGGGCTCGCACCCTTGCCCAATTTCGCGGTGGCGCTCGCCGCCGCGGCGTTGGGCGCGGCCTTGGGGCTCGTCGGGTGGCCGCTCTGGACGCGGCTGAGTGGCGGCGCGGCACTCGTCCTTCTCATGTGGGTCGGCGGCGGCGCGGCCTTCCACTATCTCGGCGTCATGGCCGGCCTCATCGCGCCCACGATCGGCTTCGCGCTCGCGATGTGGGGAACGGAGGCGCTGTCCGGGCGCAAGGCGCGCCGCCAGCGCGAGTTCATCACGAACGCCATGTCGTGCTACGTCTCGGCCAACGTGGTCGACGCACTGATCCGCGATCCCTCGCGCCTCTCGCTCGAAGGCGAGCGGCGCGTGATGACCTATCTCTTCACCGACATCGCCGCCTTCACGACCATGTCGGAAGCGCTTGATTCGCACGATCTCGCGCGCGTCCTGAACGGCTATTTCGACGTGATGACCGACGTGGTGATGGAGGCCGACGGCACGATCGGCAAGTTCCAGGGCGATGCGCTTTTCGTCATCTTCAACGCGCCGATGGACCAGCACGATCATGCCGAGCGCGCGGTGCGCTGTGCCTTGGCGATCGACCGCGTCGCCGAAGCGTGGAGCGTCGAGCAAAGGGCGGTGGGCGTGCCCTTCGGCCATACCCGCATCGGCGTCCACACCGGCCCGGCGGTCGTCGGCAATTTCGGCTCGCGCCGGCGTTTCGATTACAGCGCGCATGGCGATGCCGTGAACACGGCCGCGCGGCTCGAAGGCGTCAACAAGCAGTTCGGCACGCGCATCTGCGTCAGCGAGGCGACGCGCGCGCTCTGCCACGGCATCCTGTTCCGTCCGCTCGGCACAGTCACCGTGAAGGGCCGTTCGAGCGGAACGGGCGTGTTCGAGCCCTTGCGCGAGGAGACGCCCTATCTTGCGCGCTATCGCGAGGCGTGGACGAAGCTCGCGAGCGAGGCGCCGGAGGCGCTCTCGCTCTTCGCCGCGTTGAACCAGGAAAATCCCGACGACCGCTGCGTTGCCATGTATCTCGAGCGGCTTTATCGCGGCGAGATGGGCGCGGAGCTGGTGCTCGCGGAGAAATGATGCGGCCCATCGCCGAGTTTCCTGCCGCCGCCGCGCGCCGCGTGCGCGCGATCGTCACCGACGTCGACGACACGCTAACCGATGGCGCGCGGCTTCCGGCCGCAACTTATGCGGCGCTCGAGCGGCTGAAGGCGGCGGGCCTCGTTGTGCTGCCGGCCTCGGCCGCGCCCGCGGGCTGGTGCGATGCGTGGGCGCGCATGTGGCCCGTCGATGGCGTCGTCGGCGAGAATGGCGGGCTCCATTTCCGCCACGATGGCGCGCGCGGGATCACGCGGCGGCGCTTTTGGCTCGACGAGGCCGAGCGCCGCGCCGCGCGGGCGCGGCTCGCCGATCTCGCGAGCGAGGTGGGCCTCGTCGTGCCCGGCGCGGCAACGGCGCACGACGACCTTTACCGCGAGACGACGCTTGCCATGACGGCGCCGGCGTGGCGCGTCGACGAGGTGCTGGCCGCCTATCGCCGGGCCGGCGCCCGCGCGACCAAGAATTCGCTCTGGGCGCTCGCCTGGTTCGGCGAGTTCGACAAGCTCGCCATGATCCGCCGCGTCCTTGCCGAGGATTTCGCGCTCGACATCGACAAGGACGCCGAGACCGTCATCTATGTTGGCGATTCGACGAACGACGGCCCGCAATTCGCGTTCTTCCCCAACTCGATCGGCGTCGCGAGCGTGACACGTTGGCTCGACACGCTCGAGAAGCCGCCCGCGTTCGTCACGCCAAGCGCGGGCGGGGCCGGCTTCGTCGAGGTGGCGGACGCCATCCTCGCCGCGCGCGGCTAATCGCGGCCGGGCCAGCCCTCGTCATTGAGCACGATCGCGGCGCGCCGCTTGCCGCAGCGGCGGCAGCACAGCCTGAGCTGCAGCGCCTTCAAGGTCATCGCGCCCTGGAGCGCCATGAGATGGCGCGGGTCATAGCGCTCGGCATGGCCGCAGGCCTTGCACAGGATCCACAGAAGGCGCCGCGCGGCGATCGCGTCCGAAAGCGATTCGACCGGGCCAAAACGCTGCCTGACCATGAGAACATAATAGGAACAGTGGTGCGCGGCCGTCGAGTCGCGCCTCAGGGCCGGACGATGACGCGGCTTGTCGCGTCGGCGCCGGCGAGCACGGCCAGAAGATCGTCGCGCGCCAATGCCACGCACCCCTCGGTCGGCCCCCATCCGGGCGCGGCGAGGTGCAGGAAAATGGCGCTGCCCGCCCCCTTCGCCACCGGCGCGTCGTTCCAGCCGAGCACGACCACGAGGTCGTAGAGGCGGTCGTCGCGCCACATCGTTTCCGCATGCGCCGGATAGGGCAGCTTCACCGCGCGGTTGTAGAGCGGGTCGCCGGGCGCATCGCACCAGCCGTCGTCCGGTGCCAGAGGTGCGACCGGCAAACGCGTCGCAGGCGGCGTCTCGCGGTCGGGCCGGTAGAGCGCGCGCCGCATCGGCAGAATGCCGACGGGGGTCGCGCCATCGCCCTCGCGCTTCTGCTGCGCCAGCCCGCTGCGCCCCACGGCGCAGCGCATCGCGCGCCCGTTCCAGAGTGCGCTTCCGGTGCCGTCCACGACGAGGTCCATCAGGTCAGGGCACGTTTGTGCGAACGGAGTGAAGCATCCCGCTGGAGATTGCTTCGTCGCTGTGCTCCTCGCAATGACAAGGAGGGGCTGTCATTGCGAGCGGAGCGAAGCAATCCCCTTGCCCTTGCGTTCCGCCGCGCACCTCGCAATGACGACGTGGCTAGTTTACTGCGCGGCGACGGGCGGGGCGCTCGACACGAACTCGCCGATCTCGACCGCGTCGATCTGCTCGGGCAGAAGGAAGGCCTCGGCATAGCGGCGATAGACGCCGGAGGTGAGGAACAGCGCGAAGAGATCGGCGTCGATGTGCTGGTCCTTCGCCATCTTCGCCATGATGGCGATGCATTCCGAAAGCTTCTTCGGCGTCTTGTAAGGGCGGTCGCGCGCGGTCAGCGCCTCGAAGATGTCGGCGATCGCCATGATGCGCGCCGGCACGCTCATCTGCTCGCGCGTCAGACCCTTGGGATAGCCGGTGCCGTTCATCTTCTCGTGGTGGCCGCCGGCCCATTCCGGCACACGCCGCAGATTCTTCGGGAACGGCAGCGCCTCGAGCATGATGATCGTCTGCACGATGTGGTCGTTGATGTGGTAGCGCTCTTCGTCAGTGAGGGTGCCGCGCCGGATCGCGAGGTTGTAGACCTCGCCGAGGTTGAACTTCTGCTCCGGCGGCTTGACGACGAAGCCCCACGGGTTGTCGGATGCGAGCGGCGGCCCGTCATGCGGCACGACGTGCTCGGGCTTGTCGGAGAGAAGATGCTCGACGGCCGGAAGCGCCGCCTGGGCCTTGGCGCGGCGCTGGCCCTCCTCCCACGAGAGCCCCAGGGAATCGTCGAGCGTGCGCACCCACGTGATCTCGGCGATGCGTTTCAGACGCGCGATCTTCTCGGGCGCCATGAACTCGCCGCCGATGTTGCACTCGGCGACGAAGGCGAAATCGGCGTCGAGCGCCGCGAGACGCGTATCGCGCGCGGCCTTGAGTTCGCTCTCGTTGCCGCCCGCGGCGACGGCGCGCAGGAATTCGATCTCGATGTCGCGCTTCACCACTTCAAAGCGCGTGCGGATCTCGTGGATTCGGTTGTAGAGCGATTCGAGCTTCGTCGCCTTGTCGACGACATATTCGCGCGTCGTGACCTTGCCGCAATCGTGCAGCCCGCCGGCCACTTCAAGCTCGTACCATTCGTCCTCGTTCATGACGAAATCGGCGAACGGCCCATCCTGCGTCTCGGCGGCGGCGCGCGCGAGCATGTTGGTAAGCTCGGGTACGCGCCGGCAATGGCCACCGGTGTAAGGCGACTTCGCGTCGATCGCGCTCGCGAACACCTGAAGGAAGGCGCGGAACAGGTTCTTTTGCGCCTCGAGCAGCATCTGGTTGTCGAGCGCCACGGCCGCCTGGCTCGCGAGCGCCTCGATCACCGGCACGATCTCGTCCGCGAACGGGACGACCTTGCCGCCGCGATCGCGCGCGTTGATGAGCTGCAGCACGCCCACGACCTCGGCGTCGTGGTTCCTGAGCGGCACGGTCAGGAACGAGCGCGAGCGATAGCCCGTGCGTTGATCGAAGGCGCGCGGGCCGCTGAAATCGAAGCCCGCGGCGTCATAGGCGTCGGCGATGTTGATCGTGCGGCCTGTGAGTGCGGCGGCGGCGGCGACGTGCTTGTGGTTGGGCTCGCCGTCCGCGCCGGCGAGCCGCACCGCGGGAAACGGGATCGGCGTGCCGGTCGTGCCGCCCATCGCGATTTTGAGCGAATCGTTGCGCATGATGGCGAAGCGCATCTCGCTGCGGCTGTCGTCGACGAGATAGAGCGTGCCGCCGTCGGCGTTGGTGAGCTCTTTGGCGCCGAGGAGGATCTTCTCCATGAGCTCCGAATGGTTGCGCTCGGACGAGAGCGCGATGCCGAGCTCGATCAGTCGGCGATAGCGCAGCTCGGTCTCGTCGCGTAACGCGCGGGCCACCATGGTTTCTCCCAAGCAAATCCTACGCCATGGGAATTTATGTCACTATATCAAAGACTTGTGCCGAGACCCTTCGGCTCCGGGGGAGGGAGTGTAAAGGCCCCCTTACAGCACCCGCCCACGTTACTCCCGCAACAATTAACCGAAGCGTAGCGGTTCGCGCCTAAAACGCTAGCGAATACAGCGGCACAACTCATGCAGATCATCGCCATCGCATCGCAAAAAGGCGGCTCGGGAAAGACTACCCTCGCCGGCCATCTCGCCGTCGCCGCGCAGGAGGCGGGGCACGGTCCCGTCGTCCTCATCGACGCCGACCCGCAGGCCAGCCTCACCGGCTGGTGGAACGCGCGGCAATCGACGACGCCGCTCTTCGCGCAGGCGGCACCGGCCAAGCTCGCGGCCGGGATCGAGCGCATCCGCGGCCTCGGCGTGAAGCTCCTCATCATCGACACGCCGCCGGCGATTGCCGACACCATGATCGACGCGATCCGCATCGCCGATCTCGTCGTCATCCCGGTCCGGCCCTCGCCGCATGACCTGCGCTCTGCCGGCACCACCATCGAAATCGTCGAGCGCTACGCCAAGCCCGCCGTCTTCGTCGTCAACGCCGCCACTCCGCGCGCGCGCATCACGACCGAGGCCGTCGTGGCCTTGTCGCAGCACGGCACGCTCGCGCCCGTCATCCTGCATCAGCGCACGGGCTTCGCCGCCGCCATGATCGACGGACGTACCGTCATGGAGATCCCGGGCGAGTCGCGCTCGGTCGACGAGGTGAAGAAGCTCTGGACCTATATCAGCGTGCGGCTCGGCCATACAGTGCCGGCGCCGCTTCCGGCGCTCCTCGAGGCGCCTGCCGCTCCAGCCGAAGGGGATGACGAAGCATGCGCCGCGTAGCCGCGTCGCTCCAAACGCTCGCGCCGAGCGAGCGCCTGCCCGAAGCGGCGCTGCCGCCCAAGGAAGGGAACCTGTCGGCGCTCCTGCTCGAGGCCGAGGCGCCGGCCGCGATCTCGCACGACGCGATGCGCGCGACCGCCATGTCGCTCGTCGCGCGCTTCTTCCGCTTCGGCACGCGCGGCTAGGCCGCGTCCTTCGCCAGCACCTGTACGCGGTACATGAAGCGCGGCTCGTCGGCGCCGTAGTCCGGAACCGCGTTGTGGGTCGTGGCGATGTCGTCCCACATCAGCACGTCGCCCGCGTGCCAGCGGTGCGCATGAAAATATTTCCGCTGCGCCTGGTGCTGGAACAGCATCTCCAGAAGCTCGTCGCTCTCGGCCGGATCGAGCCCTTCGATGCGCGTCGCATAGCCGGGGTTGCAGTAGAGCACCTTCTTCCCGGTCACGGGATGCGTGCGCACCATCGGCTGCGGCACCGGCGGGCGCTTGGCGCGCTGCGCCTCGCTCAAGGGCAGGCGGTCGGTGCCGGGCTTCGCCAGCATCATGTTCCAGAACTTCGCGAAATCGTGCACGGCGGAAAGCCCGTCGATGCGCGCCTTCACCGCTTGCGGCAGGTCGTCGTAGGCATGGCGCATGCTGAGGAACTCGGTGTTGCCGCGGGCAACACCATCGCGCACCGGCACGCGCTTCGCGTGAAGCATGGTCGCGAGCGCGATCTCGCGGCTGTAGCTCACGTCGGTGTGCCAGCCCTGCCCCGCGTCGGCGAAGCCCACGGGCTTCCCGTCTTCGACCATGTTCGAGAGGATCATCACCTCGGGGTGGCCGGGCGCGTGGAAGCGGTTGGCGACGTTGATCTCGAGCTCGCCGAATTGCGCGGCGAAGGCGGCAAGCTCGGGCGGGTCGAGGTTTTGGTTCGGAAAGCACAGGACGCCGCGCTCGCCGAGCGCCATAAGGAGATCCCGCACTGCGCTTTCTCTGAGCGGCCGCGACAGATCGATATCCTCGACCCGCGCGCCCAGCACGTCCGTGTCCGGCACGATGCGCATGGGAAGAGTAGAGCCTTCTATCCTCGCGCTGGCAAGGCCGTCGCTCAGTCGCGCCCGAGCCGCGCCGCCGCCTCCTTTACCAGCGACAGGTCGGCATAGGGCGCCACCTCGAGCGGCGCCTTGACATAGCCCATCTCGTACTCGGTCTTGATGTCGGCCTCGACGCCGGCGAGATCGGGGATGCCGTCGGGCGGGCGGTAGTCGTCGCCCGTCGCGGTGAAGAGCCACGGCTCGTAGAATGCCGGCGGGCGCTTGGTGAAATTGGCGACGATCGCCACCGCCTCCTTGTGGTTCGCGGGGTCCATGAACCAGCGCTGCACGCGCAGATAATCCTCGAGGAAATCGACGACGGCGGCGCGGTTCTTCGCGAGGAACGGCGCGTGCCCCGCCATCATCAGAAGCTCGATGGGGCCAAGCGCATCGACTTGCGTGAAGAGCGTGCGCGCCTTCTCGCGCAGCTCCCCATCCATCGAGAAGGGCGTGATCGCGGTGATGATGTCGGCCTTGCCCGACAGCAGCATCGACTTCATGTTCGGGAACTGCACCTCGACGAAGGTGACGGCCTTGTCGTCGACGCCGTGCTTCCGCAGCAAGAGCCGCATCGCCATGTCGCCCGAGGAGCCGGCTCCGCTCGTCGCGAACGCCTTGCCGCGCAGATCCTCGATCGTGCGGATGGGCCCGTCCTTCAGCACCATGAACTCGTTCGAATAGGCGCCGTGCGCGCCGTCCGACAGGACATCGATGACGACACGCAGATCGCTGATGCCGGCATTTTCGACCGCGAGCGCCAACGTCGAATAGGAGACCGAGGCGAAATCGACCTCGCCGGCGGCGAAGCCCGCGAGCTGCTGCGGCGTCGCCGCGAAATGGACGAGGTCGAGCGTGTAGCTTTGGCCCAGATGGCGCACGAGGCCGGGCTTCGCGGTGAAAAGCGGCGTCAGGCTTGCGGGCACGACGGCCCAGCCGGTGCGGATCGCCACCGGGTCGGCTGACGCAGTGGCGAGCGCCGCCCACAGGCAAGCGGCCGCGCCGAGAACGGCCCTGAAACGCATGTCGCCTCTCCCTCTTTCGGATAGAGTATGCGCCGATGGCGCGCCCGCGGAAGAGGCTCGAGCAGCAGGGTGAGGGCGAAGCGGCGGATGCGTTCGGCGACGCGCTCGCCGCGGCCGAGCGGGCGCTCGGCGAGGCGCTAAGGATCGCGAGCGGCGCACAGCTCCGCATCGGCTCGCCCGCTTTGCGCCGGAAGCTCGCGCGCGCGTTGGGCCTGGACGGCGATGGCTAGGCGAGCGCCGCGCGTTGCTGCTGCGGACGAGCCGTTGCCGATCGCGCTCTTCGTGCTGTTCGTGGCGCTGCTCCTGCATGTGCGCGACACCGCGGCCGCGTCGTTTGCCGCGCGCGGATCGTCACCATGGCGCAGCTTCCTGCAGGCCGAGTGGCGCACGAGGACGCGCGCGCCGGTCGTGCCGCTCGCGGCATCGGTGCTGCGCGCGCTGCCGCACGGCGACGCGACGGAAGCCTTGCTCGCGCGGCTTGCTGCGGCGGCCGAGGCAGTGACGCGCGCGGGCGCGCTTGGTGGGCGCGATTTCCTGGGCCGGCTCTATCGCAAGCTCGTGCTCGGCGCAGCGGGGCCGCACTATGCGACCTACTACACGAGCGTTCCGGCCGCGCGCCTTCTCGCCGATCTGACGCTGCCCGCGGCGCCGCGCGCAGACATCTCGCTGATCGATCCGGCCTGCGGCTCGGGCACGCTTCTCGCGGCGGCGCAAGGTGCGCTCGACGAGAAAGGCGCGGCGGAGGCGCGGCTGTGCGGCTGGGACGTGATGCCATTCGCGGCCGAGCTTGCGGGCGCGACGCTCGTGCTGTCGGGAAGCGCGGCGCACGGCCGGCACGCGCGCATCCGCGCGCTGCCGGTTGGCGACAGTAGGAGCGGCGTGAGGCTCGGCAGCCTCGATGTGCTGCGCCGGCGCGCGCCGCCGCCCACCCACGACATCGTGCTCATGAACCCGCCGTTCTCGCGCTCGGCCAAGCCCAACCGGACCTTCGGCTATTCCGCCGCGGCCGAGCGGCTGCGCCTGCAAGAGGCGCTCGGCGATCTTGCCCGCGCGCGCGGGCTATCCGGCATCGGCCGCGCCGGGCTCGGCCCCTATTTCATGCTGCTCGGGCTCGAGCTTCTGGGCGCCGAGGGGCAGATCGGCATCGTCGTGCCGCGCTCGATGCTGTCGGGCGTATCGTGGCGGAAGATTCGCGCGCGCTATCTCGACGAATGCGAGATCCGCTGGATCGTCGGAAATTTCGATCCCGGCGCGCCGGGCCTCGAGCCGTGGAACTGGAGCGAGAACACGGCGATCGGCGAAGTGCTGGTGGTGGCGGCGCGGACGGAGAAGCCGCAGCCTGCGCGCAGCACGCTCTTCCTCAACGTGTTGCGGAAGCCGCGGAGCGATGGCGAGGCGGCAGCGCTCGCGCGCGCGGCGATGGCGGCCGAGGCGGGCCTGCCGCCTGCGGACGAAGGCGCACGCGCGCTCGTTGTCGAAGGCGCGCGCGTTGCGATGTTGTCGCGCGTGCCGCAGGCCGAGCTGCGGCGCAACTGGCTTGCGCCCGCAGTCTTCGCGACGCCCGCGCTCAACCATTTCGCGCTGGCCGTTCTCGGGCAGGACGGGCTCGCGCCCTTCGGCGAGCTCGTCAACGCGATCGGCCCCGACATCGCGCAGGTGAAGCGCGCCTTTGCCGCGCCCGGCCGCGGCCGAGACGCGCTGCCGCTCGTCCTCGGCCACCAGGGCGACATGGCGACGATGGCGCTCGCCGCGCGAAAGCTCGCGCGCGGCGCGCCCAAGGCGGCCAACGCGCGCGCGCTCCATCAGCGCTATGCCGCGCGGCTCCTCGTCGCCGAGCGGCCGCATCTCGGCACCGAGGCGCTGCTCGCCATGCGCGCGCCGCGGCCGGTGCTCGCCACGGCGTTCTGGGAAATCCGTCCGCGCGAAACTTCCGGCGAGGCGCCGATCCTGGTTTGGCTCAACTCGACCTACGGCATCCTCGCCTATCTCGCGCACGCAACGAGCAGCATGGGCGACATCGTCAAGATGAAGAAGGAGCAGCTCGTCGCGATGCCGGCGCCGCATGCGGCGCGCCTCGATCCTGCCGCCTGCGCCGATCTCGTCCGCACGCTTGCGCGGGCGCCGTTTCTCCCCTTCGGCGCCGAGTTCGCGCGCGCCGCCGCGGGCGCGGGCCCGCGCCTCATGCTCGACCGCTTCCTCGCCGAGAGGCTCGGTCTCCCGCCGCTCGACGCAGCACTTTATCGCGCGCTCGCGCGCGACCCGGTCGTGAGCGGCGAGCGGATTTGAACTGAAGAGGAGTCTGATCCAGCGCGCCGAAATCACCCTCTCCCCGGTGGGGAGAGGGTTCGAGGCAGCAAGCTCGTTCGCCCCGGCCGCCCGAGGAAGGCCGCACCGAAGGAAGCTGTGAGCCTTCGTCTCGATCCCGATGTACTGCGGCATTTCCGCGCCTCGGGGCGCGGTTGGCAGTCGCGCATCAACGCCGCGCTGCGCAAGGTGGCGGGATTCCGTTCATAGGATTTCGGATGGGCGATGCTAGCCCGAGACGCGGGGACGAACGACGCGGCGCGCGGGCCCGGCGAGCCGCCGCTCCGCGAGCGCGCCGAACAGCAAGGCGAGCGCCGTCCACAGCACGGCCTCGATGCCGAGCGAGGCGAGGCGGAACCGCCACAGGAGCGTCGCGGAGAAATCGCTCGGCACCTCGTTGACCGGCGGCAGCACGAACATGACGAGCGCCAGCGCCGCGACATAAGCCGCGCCGGCCGCGACCGCCGCATTCCAGGCGCCGAGGCGCGGCGCGAGGCGGCGGCCGGTTCCGAACGCCGCGACTGCCGCCGCGAGCGAGAGCGCGAGCATGCTGAAATAAAGCGCGGTCCGCACGCCGATCGTCGCCGGCTCGCCGATCGCGGGCGGATTGGCCGGATACTTGATCTGCGGCGCCAGGATCAGCGTGACGAACCCCGCCGCCGCGAGCACGGACGCCGTCGCGCGCGGGCTGAGCCGCCCCATCCGCCCATGCGCGTAGGCGAAGACGAGGGCGAAGATGCCGCCGAGCGCGCTCGCGTAGACGACGATGCCGGTGAAGAGCCCGGCGGTGCTTTGAACGGCGCGGCT
>Ga0335081_10002098_pt1 | contig 31419 bp, 29 predicted proteins | sample Lox_Sample_35_FD_206713 | JGI IMG/M metagenome (GOLD analysis project Ga0335081, IMG submission 206713) | Soil microbial communities from Loxahatchee National Wildlife Refuge, Florida, United States - Lox_Sample_3.5 | ecosystem: Environmental > Terrestrial > Soil > Wetlands | place: USA...
ATCGATCTCGATCTTGCCTCCCAGCCGGTCGAGGTTGGTCTTCACCACGTCCATGCCCACGCCGCGTCCGGACACGTCGCTGACCTTCTCGGCGGTCGAGACGCCGGGGTGGAAGATGAGAACCATCCTCTCGCGGTCCGACATGTTTTGAAGCTGTTCCCGGGTGACGGCACCTTTGGCGAGAGAAGACGCGACGATCTTCTCAATAGCCAGTCCCTTGCCATCGTCGGAGATCTCGATCATCACCTGGCCGGCCTGATGGGAGGCGCGCAGGGTGATCAGCCCTCCCGGCGCTTTGCCGCCGGCGATGCGCTCAGTGGGCGATTCGATGCCGTGGTCCACGGCATTGCGGACCATGTGGGTAAGAGGATCGCTCAAACCTTCGAGGATGGTTTTGTCGATCTCGACTTCGCTGCCCTCGAGCTTGATCTGCGCATCCTTGCCCAGTTCGCGGGCCAGATCGCGCACCAGGCGGGGGAACTTGGCGAAAAGGCTTCCGACCGGCTGCATGCGGGTCTGGGTGACCACTTCCTGGAGTTCGGACGTCACCAGGCTGACGCGCTGTGCGCCGGAACGAATGCCCCGCTCATCGGTGCGGGAGAGAGACTCATTCAACTGGTTGCGGCTGAGCACCAGCTCGCCGGCCAGGGTCATGAGGGAGTCGAGCAGCGTAACATTCAGGCGAATGGTGGTCTCGGGCAGTGCGGCCGGCCCGGCCACGGCCGGTTTGCGCGCCGGTTCGGGAGCTTCCGGAACGCCCGGGTTGGCTGCTCGTTCCGCCGGTGCGGCGGACGGCGGAGGTGGAATCGCCGAAGCGACCACCGCGGGTGCAGACGGAACTTGCGCCGCCGCCTCCGCCGGCGGACCGGCCAGTGGTCTCGGTTCGTTGTTCTTTTCGATCAGACGGACGCGTTGCGGGGGCACGTCCACGACCTGGCCGATCAGCTCGGGCTCGAGGACGGTGGCGTACAGCACCTCCAGAAGGAGCGCGTTGGACGGCTCGTCATCCAGTGTGCCGGCCGAGTCCAAGTCGAAGACCGTCTCGAGAATCGTCCCGCACTTGATGAGGCCCTTGAAGGCCTCCCAAGGCGTTTTTCCCCGCCGCTCGACGTCGTGAATCAGATCGTACTGGATGAGATAAACGAACTTGCCGCCCCTGCGTGCTTGTCTCAAATCGAATGCCGACACCTGAATGTGTTTGTTGGCTTCGGGCGCCTGCACCTCGACCTGTTCGGTGAGGGACGCCCTTTGGTCGGCCGGCAGACTGGATGCGCTGAGCGCGGTCAGCGCGGAAAGAAACTCGCCGATGTCGACTTGGTTGCTCTCCCGGTGATTGCCGATGAGCTCGCGCAGCTTGTCGAACGCCAGCAAAAGGATGCTTACCACCTCCGGCGTCGGCGCCATCTGCCGGGACCGGATCAGGTCGAGGGCGTTCTCGGTTTTGTGCGCCAGTTCGCGGATGGTGGTCAGATCGAAGAAACCCGCGCCGCCCTTGATGGAGTGGGCGGCGCGGAAGACACGATTTACCAGTTGCTCGTCGATCTCCGCTCCGCCCTGCTCCATGGCCAGCAGGTCTGTCTCGATCGTGGCAAGGTGTTCCCGGCATTCGGCCAGATAGTCCCGGACCAGTTCGTCGTCGAGGTTAGGTTCGCTCATTACGTTCCTCTCGGTTCCCGGACACGCTGAAATGCTGGTGCATGCGCATCGACTGGAAGAGTTCCAGAAGGTCGTCGGAGGCGTGAATCACGGCCAGCCGGCCGCCCAACTTGCGCAACGAGTTGTAGGCGGAGATCAGCAGGCCGATGCCGCTCGAATCGACCATGCGCACGTCAACCAGATCGATCACCAGTTCGCGGACTCCTTCCTCGAGGATTCCGCGCATCTGCAAGCGCAGTTCGGGGACTGTGGCGGCCACCATGTGATCTCCCGCCGGCCGAACCACCGCTTTGTTGTCTTCTCGTGTAACCACTGTCATGCCAGGTCTCCTCATCAAAAACGCTTGATCATCGTCACTACATTTCCCCTGTCGTTGTATCGGACCCTGGTGGCGTAGCGGCGGAGTATCTCGATGCCGCGCCCCGAGCAATCCGGGAAGGCCGGCGCGTTACGCGACGCCGCGCGCCAGTCAAAACCATCGCCGTCGTCCTCGATGGCGATGAACAGGCGCCGCTCGTTGAGCCGCATGGCGCAGCGGACCTGTTTTCCGGGGTCGGCGCTGCAGCCATGCACCACGGCGTTGGTCAAGGCCTCGCGCACCAGCAACTCGGTGGCAAAGCAGGCCGCCCGATCCCGCAGATCTTGGCAGCGCTGCCGGAATTCAACACAGAACTTCTCGATCGCCTCGAGTGTTGCCGGCAACGCCGTTCGCAGTTCACAGTCGGCGCGGGCGGCGCGAGTCACTGGCCCACCTCCGCCGCCAGCAGCAGCAAATCGTCTTCCGCGGCGCCGGTCTCGGGCCGGAGAGCGTCCACAATCGTGGCGGGGGCTTCGGCCAAAGGCGCTGTCCGGTGGCGGACGCAGGCATCGACGAGCCGTTCCAATCCCTCCCGCCGGCCTCCGCCGGGCGAAGACTCAATCAAGCCGTCGCTATACATAAAGAACCGGTCGCCACTCTGGACGCGCAGGTCTGCGCGTTGGAGAATCGCGCCGCCGAACACACCCAAAGGGTCGCTGTCGAGCTCCACGATCTCGGGGACGCCGGAGCTGTTCACCAGAATCAGCGGAGGATGCCCGGCGCTGATCACGGTGAGCCGATTGGTCTGCCGGTTCAAGCGCGCGTAGCACGCCGTCAGGTATTGCTCCTCGTCGAGCATTTGGCCCATCACGGAATCCACGCCGCGCATGGCGTCCTCGGGCGAGAACACCGGCCCGGCGTACTGCCGCAGCAGCGCCTTGACGGCCGACGTAAGAAATGCGGCGCTGACCCCGTGGCCGCTGATGTCCGCGACAAAATAAGCGAAGATGCCGGCGCCCAGCGGGACCACGTCGTAGAAATCCCCCCCGGCCTCCTCGAGAGGCTTGTAGTACACCGCGAAGGCGCCTTCCGGGCAATCGGCCGGATGCACCAGGATGGCCTGTTGGGCGTCGCGCAACTGGTCCAGCAGGGCGCGCTGCTGCGCCACCAGGGCGCGGTTGGTCTCGCGGATGCGCAGGTGCACGCGCACACGGGCCAGGACTTCCGCTCCGTGCACCGGCTTCGCGATATAGTCCACGCCGCCGATCCGCAGGCCAGCGACTTTGCTCTTGACGTCATCCAGAGAGGACAGAAAGATGATGGGGATGTCCGCCGTAGCGGGATCCGACTTTAACTGGGCACAGGTCTCAAACCCGGTCTCACCGGGCATCAGCACATCCAGGAGAATCAGGTCCGGGCGGCGGGTGCGGCTCAACTCGCGCGCCGTAGGGCCGTCGCCGGCGGTCAGGATGTGAAAGCCTTCCGCCGCTAGAATACTCGCGACAAAGTCCAGGTTGCCCGGCGTGTCATCCGCAACCAGGATGGTCGGTGCGCTACTCATCGTCGGTCTGCCTCCCATTTCGATTGCCCGGCTGGTCCAGCCAGAGATCCACCGCTTCGCGGCGGAACCGCCAGTGCCGTCCGACCTTGTGACTGGGGACCTTGCCTTCGGCGGCGAGCCGGTACAGGGTGGACTTCGGCACCTTCAGGTAACGCGACAGTTGTTCGATATCGAAGATCTCGTCGTGTGTGGTCACCACTGAGATCTATCGGTTAAGATCGGTTGTTTCTTTAGGGCGTGGAATCGCGGCCGAGCCGAGGTGGTCGCGCGGCGCCGCGCGGAACGGCTCAACTCGCGGTGGGAAAGGGAGTTTAATCTCTTAGCGCTAGCGCGCCGCGAGCCGGGCGGCCTCTGGCGAGCTTGACCGCGTTCTCCATCAGCTTCAAGCCGTGGTCACTTTCGGCGGTGAGGATCGATTCGGGGTGGAATTGCACGGCTTCGACGGGCAGCTCACGATGGCGCACGCCCATGATCACGCCGTCGGTGGTTTCGGCAGTCACTTCGAGGCAGGCGGGGAAGGTTTCGCGGCGGGCGAATAGCGAGTGGTAGCGGCCCACCTGAAACTCTGCGGGCAATCCTTCGAAGACCCCGACGCCGCGGTGGCGCACCGTGGACGGTTTTCCGTGCATGGGGTAGTCCAGCACGCCCAGTTCGCCGCCGAAGGCTTCCACGATTCCCTGCAGGCCGAGGCAAACGCCGAAGACCGGGACGCCGAGGCGGACAGCCGTCAGGACAAGGCCGGGCACGCCGAAGTCCATCGGCCGGCCGGGGCCGGGCGAGATCAGGATCAAGTTCGGGGCAACTTCGGCGATCAACTCGGCCGGAAAACCGGCGCGGTAGGTCACCACTTCGGCGCCGGTCTGGCGCGCATAGTTGGCGAGTGTGTGGATGAAGCAATCGTCGTTGTCGGCGAGCAAAAGCTTCACTCCCACTCCCACGGCTTCGCGAGTTGCAGCGCCAGCGGGCGGCGACGCATCGGTCTCTGAAGGCACCGCGGCCAAGGCGCGGAAGAAGCCGGCGGCCTTCAGGCGGGTTTCGCGCTCCTCCATCTCGGGGACGGAATCGTAGAGCAGGGTGGCTCCCGCGGGGTAGGACGCCATCCCGCCCTTCAGGTAGGTGGTGCGGATCAGGATGCCGGTGTTGATATCGCCGTTCAGCGAGATCATCCCGACCGCGCCGCCGTACCAGCCTCGGGCGCTCATTTCGAGGTCCTCAATGGCGCGCGCGGCGGCCTTCTTGGGAGCGCCGATCAGGGTCACGGCCCACATGTGAGTCAGGAAGGCGTCCAGACCGTCGAAGCCCTCGCGGAGCTGGCCTTGCACGTGGTCCACGGTGTGGAACACGCCGGCGTAGGATTCGATCAGCCGGCGGCCGATCACGCGGACGCTGCCGGCATCGCAGACACGCGACTTGTCGTTGCGGTCCACATCGGTGCACATGGTCAGCTCGGATTCTTCCTTGGAAGACTTCAGAAGCTCGCGGATATTGTCGGCGTCGCGGAGCGGGTCGCCGGTGCGCTGGGCGGTTCCGGCGATGGGACAGGTTTCGACGGTGTGGCCTTCCACACGGACGAACATCTCGGGCGAGGCGCCCACCAACTGTTCTTCACCGAACTGCAGGAGGAATTCATAGGGGCTGGGGCTGGCATGCTGCACGCGCTCGAACAGCTCCGAGGGCCTGCCGGAGTAAGGCGCGCGGAAGGTCTGTCGGAGGACCACCTCGTAGTAGTCGCCGCGGCGCATGCCCTCGCGCACCTTCTCCACGCCCGCCATATATTCTTCCGGCGTGTGATCGGAAACCACGGGGCCGGAGGGAAGCTTGGGTGGCGGCGCGATCGGCTCGGCATCGCGCGGGAGGCCGCGGGTGGAGACGGCGCCGCGCTCGAAGTCGTACTGGTAGCGCTCGATCTGCTCCTTCTTGCGATCCATGAAGGAGATGTCGTCGCATAGGTACAAATGCAGATCCTTGTGGCCGTGGCGCGGCAGCTTCTTTTCGATGGGCTCGAACTGGAACAGCAGGTCGTAGCCGAACGCGCCGATCAAACCCAGGCGGGAATCCCGGGCGCCGCGGAATTCGTGGATGAGCGCGCGCAGGATGGAAAAGACGGATGGTTGCTTGCTCCGTTCTTCCTCGGGAAACAGCGCCGGCAGAGGCTTCAGGCGGCCGGCGAGGGCGGCGCCTTCGAAGCCGAATTCGTCCCAATGGGGATGGGCGGCGAGAATGGTCTCGAGCAGTTGGGCGATCCGCTGGCCCCGCTGATTGAGCGGACGGAACTCGACCCGGCGGTCGTAGGAGACGATCTCGAGCGGCGGGCATGTTGAGGCGATGTCCCAGCGCGAGTATCTTCCGGGGAATTCGTATCCCGAGGAAAGATAGATCCCGCGGTGCAGGTCCAACTCGCGCAGCAGGTGCGCCAAGCCTTTGCGATAGCTGGCCCTGGAGACGGTACGAGTGACTGCGATCCCGTGCGGAGTCGTGTAGCGGGTTTCGCGCATAGGGAGATCCCTTGGGGAAGTATGTTTCAGAATACCGCAAGTACGTACCGCTACACGCGGACGGCGTTCACTGGCGCCAGCCGGCTGCGGATCTGGTTCATGACGTCGGAGGCCAGGAACGGCTTGCGCAGCACCGGGAAGTTGTGCTCTTCGCACAACGCTTCCTCCTCGGGCGGAAGGATGGTCCCGGTCATCACGATCACCAGGGACTGCGGAGCGGCTTGCAGGATCTCGACGCCCAATTCGACGCCGTTGCCATCGGGCAGCATGTAGTCGAGCAAGGAGGCGTTGGGCTTGTGCTCCAGCGCGAGGCGGCGGGCTTCGGTGGCGGATTCGGCGGTAAGCAAGGTCCAGCCGGCGTCGGCCATCAGGCGCTCCAGAAAGTGGAGAAGGTCGCGGTTGTCGTCCACGAGGAGCACGGTTGGGTTCGCGGGCTGGACCCCGGCCTGCGCTTCCAGGACGCGGATTTGGAGCTTCTCCGGAGGATCGGCGACATCGACGCGCACGCGCGCACCGGGATTGACCTGGTTGGCGGCCACCATGGTAGCCAGCGGCTGGGTGAGGAAGCGGTGTATGGTGCGGTTCAGTTCGCGCGCGCCGTATTCCGGGCTGGTGCCTTTCTGGAGCAAGAACTCACGCGACTCCACCGGCACTTCCAGGGTGAAGGAGCGGTTCCCGAGGCGGGTGTTGACGTGGTTCTGAAGGTCGGTGATCTGGTGGTCGAGGATCGCGGACAGCGCTTCCGGCGTGAGGGGCTGGTAGGTGATGATGCAATCGATGCGGTTGACGAACTCGGGCGAGAAGCGTTTCCTCACCGCGACCAGGCCGATATTCTGAAGCTTGCCGGTGAGATCGGGGCGTTCGCCTCCTTGCGCGGACTGGAAGCCGAAATCCGGGTTGATCTCCTTCAGCATTTCGCGCGCACCCAGGTTGCTGGTGAGGAAGACGAGGCTCTTTTCGAAGTTGACGGAGGAGTTGTCGCCGAGACGAAGGATGCCCTTGTCGAGCACGCCGAGCAGCAGCCGGGTCATGGAAGGCGCGGCCTTTTCGATTTCGTCGAACAGCACCAGCGAGAGGCTGCACTTTTCGCTCGTGACGGCATTGAGCTTCTGCTGGGTGAGCATGGGCTGCGTTTCGCGATGGCCTAGGTAGCCGGGCGGCGCGCCGATCAACTTGGCGACCTCATGCTCCATCTGAAACTCGCCGCAATCCACCTTGAGCACGTTCTTTTCGCTGCCGTGGAGGACTTCGGCGAGCGCTTCCACGGTTTTGGTCTTGCCCGTGCCGGTCGGCCCGAGCAGCAGGAACACGCCGACGGGCCGGCCTTCCGGGGCGAGCCCCGCCTGGAACATCTGAATATAAGGAACGATGACGCGCGTGGCGGTCGGCTGACCAACGACCCTCTGCGATAGAACACTCGTCAGGTCTTCGATGGGATCGGCAGACTGTTTTTTCGCCCGGCCCTGTGTGCTTTTTGGTTTTTCCATCCCGCTCTCTGACTTGATTATATCGGCGGATGGAGGTCTGGACCGGGTTCGACGCCGAACTTCGGGCTGGTCTGGTTCTCTCACAAAAGCACCCTAATTACCGTAAATACAGCGAATTACGGGAGCGGACAGCATCCACAATAAATATTTCCGAACCTGAGAACCGCCTTCCTGACACTTAACACATCGGAGTGCAGATTCATTGTGAATTCTAGAACGGACGGTACCAAATTCTCAAGCACCGGGGAAACCGGAATGACGGGGATTTATCTGTGGCGGAAAGTAATTCGGCCCTTGGTCAAATCGTAGGGCGACAGCTCCAAGGTAACCTTGTCGCCGGCGAGGACACGGATACGATTGCGGCGCAGCCTGCCCGCGAGGTGAGCCAGGACGACGCGCTCATGTTCCAGTTGCACGCTGAACAGCCCGCTGGGGAACTTCTCCAAGACCGTACCGGTTACTTCGATGCTGTCCTCTTTACTCATAAACCTCCGGAATCGAATGAGCGGGCCGGCCGGAGCACCCGTGCAGGCGATCCGCCGGCCCGCGACCCACATCAGGCCGTGGTGACGTTGGTCGCCTGCAGACCCTTAGGGCCCTTGGTCACCTCGAATTCCACCTTGGCGCCTTCATCCAGGCTGCGATAGCCCTGCGTCTGAATCGCCGAGAAATGTACGAAGACATCCTCTCCGTTCTCCCTCTGGATAAAACCGTAGCCCTTGGCTGCGTTAAACCACTTCACTGTACCTTTTTCTTTCATCTGCCTCTATTCCTTCTTTACTAAAATGCACCTGACCGTTTGCGGCCACCCCTAAACAAAAAGAGGGGGTGCGGACGGACTCACGCAGCCCCCTCTAGAATCTGTCGTCGAAGCGGAAAACAAGAGTCAAATGCCAGTTCATTATACCATAAGGAGCGCGTGCGAAACCGACCCAAGCGATGACCAGCTTCGAGTTTTTTCGATTCCGCTTCTACTTTCGGGCGATCGACCCGGTGCATTTCCCGGCGGGCAAGAGCGGCAACGTGATTCGCGGCGCGTTGGGGATGGTCTTGCGGGACACCGCGACGCCGGCGGCGTACACCCGGCTGTTCGAGCCGGGGAAAGCTCTGGGCAAAGTTCCCAGCGGGCTGGCGGACTGGCCGCGCCCGTTTGTGTTGCGTGCGGGCGGACTGGAAGGGCGAACGATTGCCGAAGGCGGACGGTTTTGCTTCGACGTGCACGTGTTCGACCTCCGCGCCCCGGTGCTGGCGTATTTTCGCCGCGCTTTCGCAGAGTTCGGGGCGCAGGGAATCGGGCCGGGACACGGCAGGGTGGCGCTAGAGAGCGTGGAGCGGGTGGACATGGAGGACCGAACCGGGCCGGTGAGCGTCGAGGCGATGGACGGCATCGCGCGCTCGGTGGTCGCGCTGGATGCGGAACCGGTTCCGGTGGACCGTGTCAGGATTCGTTTCGCGACACCCACGGAATTGAAAAGCGGGGGCGGGCTGGTGAAGCGTCCAGAGTTTCCGGTTCTGTTTGGGCGGCTGCGGGACCGGATCAGCACGCTGCGGTCGCTGTATGGACCGGGGCCGCTGGAAATCGACTTCCGGGCGATGGGCGAACGGGCGGCGAACATCCGGACGACCCGTTGTGAGCTGAAATGGGAGAAGGTGGAGCGAAAATCGGGGCGAACCGGCCAGGTGCATCCCTTGGGGGGCTTTACGGGGGAAGCGGAGTACGAGGGCGACTTGGCCGAGTTTGTGCCCTGGCTGCAGGCGGCGCGGTGGGTAGGGGTGGGGCGTCAAACGGTTTGGGGGAAAGGGGATGTGCGGGTGGTGTGAGTTGTGGAACGAAGCCAACTCGCGCCGGGAGGCTTCGCGAGTTGGATCAGGGTCGCGGTAGGGACTTCGGTCGCCCGACGCCCCCCGCACAGAATCCGTGCGAGCGGATTGCCCGCACGCCTCTTATCTTGGATGTGTGGCGTCAAAGCGGACGCCGCAACAATGTCTACAAGCTGGAGCAAAGCGTCTGGCGTGGGGCGGGTTGCAAACCCGCGGACCGATTGTCAATCGGTCCAGGTACGCACAAGCTTGAGCTTGTGCAGCACAAGTCCAAGCGTGCGCAAGGCGACCCCGTTTCCCCCAGTCTTCCCCGCAGGGTTCTCGCCGCAACCGCGCCCCAAACCGGCCTCCGAGCGCTCCTTGGGTATAATAAATAAGTAACTCCGGAGAGGATCGTGGCCCTGCGCGTATTTTTCCGTCTCTTCACGCAAATTCAATTGCTGCCCGTCATGGAGAGCGGCGAGGAAACCCTCGTCGGCGGGCAGGCCGTCATGGAAGGCGTCATGATGCGCGCGCCCCACAGTTACTGCGTGGCGGTCCGCAAGCCCAGCGGCCAGATCGTCACCGAGGAAATGCCGCTGGCCCGCATCTCCGAAACCTACCCGATTTTCAAATACCCCATCTTTCGCGGCATGGGAACCATCTACCAGGCCCTCAGACTGGGAATCAAGGCGCTCCGCTTCTCCACCACCGCCGCCCTCGACGACCCCAGCCTTCCCGCCGATCAGCGCATCGAAGAGATTCCCACCTGGGCCGTCGCCGGTCCGCTGCTCTTTTCCGCGGCTTTCTTCATTTTCCTCTACAAGTTCATGCCGCTGTTCCTCATCACCCGCCTGGGCGGCGTCTACCCCGTGCTCAAGGGTCATGTGGCGCTGAACCTGGCGGAAGGCGCCATCCGCATCGGGATTCTGCTGACTTTCCTCTACGTGCTCTCGCTGATGAAAGACATGCGGCGCATGTTCGAATATCACGGAGCGGAGCACAAAGTCGTCTTCAATTACGAATCCGGCCAGCCCGTCACCGTCGAGAACGCCCAGAAGTTCACCACGTTTCACCCGCGCTGCGGCACCAGCTTCCTGTTCGTATTAATGTTCCTGGCGATCCCCGTCTACATGCTGATCCCCTTCGACGGCTTTCTGCCGCGCCTTTTGTGCCGCATCGCGCTGCTGCCGCTCGTCGTGGGGATCAGCTACGAGTTGATTCGCTTTGCCGCCAAGCGCCGCGGTTCCGTCCTCGCGTTGGTCACCGCGCCGGGTTTGTGGCTCCAGCGCATCACCACCAAGCCGCCGTCCGATGACCAGGCGGCCGTGGCCATCCACGCCCTCCAGGGTGCGATGGCGCTCGAAGAGAAACAAGGCGGCCAGCTGGTCATCGCTTAAAAGACATCCATGCAATTCGCGCAGAAGCTCGAGCAGCTTGAAAAGCGCTTCGACGAGCTTACCCAACAGATGGCCGATCCGGCCGTGATCGGCGACGCCGACCAGTACCGCAAAGTCACCAAGGCGCAGGCCGAGCTCTCTGAAATCGTCGGCAAGTACCGCGAGTGGAAGATCGTCGATGACGCTCTCTCCCAGGCCCGCTCCATCCTCCACGACCACGACCCCGATCTCCGCGCCATGGCCGATGAGGAAGTCGCACGCCTCACGCCCGAACTGGCCCGCATCGACGAGGAGATCAAAATCCTGCTCCTGCCCAAGGACCCCAACGACGAAAAGAATGTCGTCCTCGAAATCCGCGCCGGCACCGGCGGCGACGAGGCCACGCTCTTCGCCGCCGAGATCTTCCGCATGTACTCCCGCTATGCCGAATCGCAGCGCTGGAAGATGGAGGTCACCTCCAGCAGCGAATCCTCCATCGGCGGCCTCAAGGAAGTCATCGCCCTGGTCAGCGGCAACAGGGTCTACAGCAAGCTGAAATATGAGAGCGGCGTGCACCGCGTGCAGCGCGTCCCCGTCACCGAGCAGCAGGGCCGCGTCCACACCTCCGCCATTACCGTCGCCGTGCTCCCCGAGGCCGACGAGGTGGAAGTCAAGATCGATCCCAAGGACATCCGCATCGACACTTTCTGTTCCTCCGGCCCCGGCGGCCAGTCCGTCAACACCACTTACTCCGCCGTGCGCATCACGCACCTGCCCACCGGCCTGGTGGTCTCCTGCCAGGACGAAAAATCGCAGATCAAGAACAAGGCCAAGGCCGAGCGCGTGCTGCGCTCCCGTCTTTACGAACTAGAGCTCGAGAAGCAGCAGGCCGCCCTGGGCGCCGAGCGCCGCAGCATGGTCGGCACCGGCGACCGCAGCGAGAAGATCCGCACCTACAACTTCCCGCAGAACCGCGTAACCGATCACCGCATCAACTTCACCATCCACCAGCTCGATTTCGTCATGGACGGCAAGCTCGATCCCATCATCGACGCGCTGACCACCTACTATCGCAACCAGCAGAGTGGCGACGGCGCCGCCGCCTGACCTCATGACCGTCGAGACGGCGCTGCGCCAGGGCGTCCAGCTCCTGGAAGAGGCCGCCGTCGCGGCCCCGCGTCTCACCGCCGAGGTCCTGCTCTCTCACGCCATGCGCCGCGAGCGCGTCTATCTCTACGCGCATCCCGAGCAGGAGCTCGAGGAGGTCGAGTGGCTGCACTACGGCCGCTATCTGCACGAGCGCATGCAGGGCAAGCCCACCCAGTACATCACTCATCACCAGGAATTTTACGGCCGCGATTTCCGCGTCACCGCCGACGTGCTGATCCCCCGCCCCGAGACCGAGCACGTGGTGGAAGCCGCCCTGAAGCTCGCGCCCCATCCCCGCCGCATTCTCGATGTCGGCGCCGGTTCCGGCGCGCTAGCAGCCACGCTGCACCTCGAAACCGGCGCGCAGACCGCAGCCACCGACATTTCCACCGCCGCGCTGGCCGTCGCCGCCGATAACGCCCGCCGCCTCGCCGCGCGCGTCGACCTGATCGCCTGCGACCTCATGTCCGCCATCGCCGCGCACTCGATGGACCTGGTCGTCTCGAATCCACCCTACGTGCCTCTGACCCAGCAGCAAGGCCTACAGCGCGAAGTCCGCGACTGGGAGCCGCACGTCGCGCTATTCGCCGGCGAAACCGGTTTCGAAATTTACGACCGCATCGTCGCCGAAGCTCCGCGCGTGCTCCGGCCCGGCGGCCACCTGATCATGGAGCTAGGCTTCGGTTCCGCCGATCATGTCGCCGCGCTGCTTACCCATTGGCACGAAGTCCAAATCACGCCAGACCTGGCCGGCATCCCCCGCGTCATCTCCGCGAAGGTTCCTCCGACCACGCCGCCCTCTGTGCCGCGAACGTAGTAAGCGGAGGCTGACTCTTCGGTGCTGCTCCTTCTTTCTCTGCTTCCTCGGCGTCTCGGCGCCTCGGCGGTGACAAATCCTCGCGCCCCTACACCCCCGCCGGCCGCCTCTTATGCCACTCCGTCCTCGCCTGGAACTCCCTCCCCACCGCCAGCAGCAAGTTCTCCGAGAACGGCACCCCCACCACCTGCAGCGCCACCGGCATGTTCTCCGCGAACCCGCACGGCAGCACGATGGCCGGAAGCCCCGCCAAGTTCCCCGCCTGAATGATCCCTTGGAGCCCTTGCGCGGTTCCCGCTGGAGGCTGAAACACTCCCTGATCCAGCGGCTGATCCACCGTGGTCGCCGGCCCCGACCGCCCCGGCGCCACCAGCGCATCCACCTTCGTGAAGAGCTTCGAAAACTCCTCCTGGATCACCCGCCGCACTCTCATGGCTTTCAGGTAATCCTTAGCCGGCAGCTCCAGGCTCGCCCTCAACCCGGCGATCTGCGCCGGATCGGCCAGCTCGTCCACCTTCCCGCTGGCAATCAGCGGCTCGAAGATCGACCCCTGCTCCGCCGACAAGATCGTCGCCAGCACCGCTCCGTACGGAAAGTCCGGCAGCTTCGTCTCCACCAGTTGCGCGCCGGTCTCCTTCAGCGCATCGAGCGCCGTCTGAAAAGCCGCGCGCGCCGCCGGCTCCGCCCGCTCCGCGAAATCCACTGCGGCGTAGCCGATCTTCAAAGCTTTCATCGGCCGCGAGTACTGCGGCGTGTAGTAAAAGCTCTTTCCCGCCGAGCCCGGATCCTTCCCATCCCCGCCCGCGATCACCTGGAGAATCCGCCCGCAATCCTCGGCCGTGCGCGCAAACGGCCCCAGCTTGTCCAGCGTCCAGGAAAGCGCCATCGCGCCGTGGCGACTCACAAGCCCATAGGTCGGCCGCAGCGCCGTCACACCGCAGTACGACGCCGGCGTGATGATGGATCCCGATGTCTCCGACCCGATGGCAAACGCCACCAGTCCCGCCGCCACCGCGGCCGCGGAGCCGCTCGACGATCCGCCCGACCACCGCGTCCGGTCCCACGGATTCAGCCCCGGCCCCGTCAGCGATGCCGACGCCAGCCGGTACCCGCCGCCGCCCGCCAGTTCCACCATGGCGAGCTTCCCCGTTAGCACGGCGCCCACGCCGTCCAGCTTATCGATCACCGTGGCGTTGTAGTCGAAGACCTGACCCGCGTAGGGCCGCGCGCCCCACGTGGTTGGCTGGCCGCTGTAACTCAGCAGGTCCTTGACGCCATACGGGATCCCTTGCAGCGGTCCGCGAAAGCGCTCGTGCTTCAGATCCTGGTCGACGTCCCGCGCCTTGCGGATGGCTTCCTGCTGCAGAGGCAGCGCCAGCGCGTTGTACCGCGGCCCCAGTTGCGCCAGCCGCTCGGCAAAGGCGCGCGCCAGCTCTTCCGCCGTGAACTCCTTCGCCTTCAGGCGCTCGTTCAGCTCCGGAATTGTGGCAAAGAGGACGTCGTTGCCGATTGCCGCCATAGCGCGCCTCAGGCCTTGAACTGGAAGGCCGGCTCGGTAGCCATCGGCACTTGCAGCTTCGCCAGCGCGTCGCTGTTGGTCTTCATGCGGTCTCGCGCCGCCTGCAACGGGTCCGCCGCTCCGGCCGGCCGCTGCTGAGCCTGGGTCATTGCGGTCGCGGAAACCGCCGCCACCGCCAACTCCCGCCGCGTGATCCCCATATCGCCTTACTCCTCTTGCCTTTCTCCGCGCTTCCGCGTCTCCGCGGTGAGTCTTTACTTAGCGCAATGCTCCAAGGCCTCCACCGCCGCCTTCAGCATCACCGCCCGCGGCGCCGAATCGCCCGTCCAGATCTCGAACTGCCGCACGGCCTGTTCGATGAACATATCGATCCCCGGCACCACCTCTTTGCCTTGCTCCTTCGCCCGCTTCAGCAGCACCGTCTCCACCGGGTTGTAGACCATGTCGAGCACCACGTCGCCTGGAATGGTGCCGTTGAAGAAGCACTCGTCCCCGTGCGGGTACATGCCCAGTGGCGTGGCGTGCACCACCACGTCGAAATGATGCGAATCAAGCTGTTCGCGGATCAACGCCTCTGCGCCGCAGACTTTCGCCAGCGCCCGCACGCGGTCGGCATTGCGGCCCACCAGCGACACCTTCGCGCCCGCGTCAGCCAGCGCATAAGCCGCCCCGCGCGCCGCCCCGCCGTTCCCCACAATCAACACCGACGATTTCTGGAGCCGCAACAGCCGCGCCAGCGGCACCGTCACGCCGGCCGCGTCTGTATTCGTCCCGCGCCACTTTCCCGCTTTGCGCCACACCGTATTCACCGCACCGATCCGCCGCGCCAGCGCATCCACCGCGTCCAGGTAGCGGATGATCTTCTGCTTGTGTGGAATGGTGACGCTGAACCCCGCCAGCGGCAGCTTGGCTGCCATGGAAAAGAAATCCCGCAAGTAAGCGGGGGTGACCAGAAACGGCAGGTATACCGCGTCCACGCGCCGCGCCTGGAACCCGCGGTTGTGTACCGCCGGCGAAATCGTGTGCCGGACGGGATCTGCGATCACACCATAGATCTTCGTGGCTTTGCCTAACTTCTCCACGCGGTACAAATGACGCAGGAAGCGCGCGCTCACCTGCCCGGCCGCGGTTCCCTCCGCGAACATCGGCGCGGCGTATGTGAAGATGCCGCCAAAGACCGGCGAGAGCACGCGCGTCGGAAAACCCAGTTCGCCCATCGCCAGCACCGCCAGCCGGTGCTTGGGCAGCGCTTTGGCCGCCGCCAGCACCCGCACGTTGTCGGACGGCTTGCGCGCCGTGGTCACAATCTTGTAACCGTCCGCCTGCACGCGCATCATCCGTCCCACCACCGTATCCATGGGCGGCGTGGCCTCGTAGTTGTGATACGAGACGATCACCTGCGATCGCCCGCGGAACTGGTTCAGCCGTTCCTGGGCTACTTCGGCGGTTTCGATCTCCAGGTCGATCGCGTGCGCTCCGCCGGCCACAGCCTGGTCCAGCACCGCCAGTTGCTCTTCAATGCTGCCGTTGAACTTTCCGTGGTTCTGATGGCGCCGGCAGGTGGCCAGAACCATGCAGTCCGGGTACTGCGTCAGAAAACCACGGATGGCTTCCGCCCCTTTGGCCGGCCGGTCCAGGAAATCCAGCCGGAATTCGAGAAAAGCCTCCCCCGCGTCGGCCTCGCGCCTGGCGTGGTCTAACAGGGTTGGAACGTCTGGAAGGCCCAACGCGATGCATATGCGCGGGAGAAACCTCGTCTGCGCCATCTTCGTGTAAGGATTTTCAGAATATCACAGTAGTGCGCTCGGAGCTGAGCACCACCGATTCTTGGGTGTTTGTCGCATTTCTCTGCAAATTAAAGATAAATAGGTATAAAATACTGGTTAGATCGTCGAGTTTTGCCCGGAGGTCGACCATGTCCGTCGCTGCCGCCAGATACAACCTGCTGGAAAGGGAAGGCCGCGAAGCGCTTGCTTCGAACGAGCCCGTACGCTTCCAATATCGCACTGAGGGAGGCGCCTACCTCAACCTCACAGGCCTGCCGCTCGAACCGCTGCCTGAGATCAATGAGGATAGAATCGCTCAACTGTGCCGCGTGGTTCGCGGCTTGGCCTTCGCCGCCGTCGACGCCGCACAATCGGGTCATCCCGGCGGATCGTCCTCCAAGACCGAGCAGGTTGTGACCCTGCTGGCGAGCGGTGTGGTCGGATTCGACCCGCGCCACCCCAAGCACCACTGCCGCAGCCGCGTGGTCTGGTCCGCCGGCCATTGCTCGCCCCTCTCCCACGCCACCGTGGCGCTTGTCTATGAAGCCCTCCGCCGCAAGGGCGTGACGCTCTCCGGCAACGATGCCAGCACGGTCGTCTATCCCGAGCAACTCACGCGGTTCCGCCGCTGGGGCGGTCCCAGCGGCCACGTGGAATCCGAGTTTGCCCTCGCCGATACCTCCACCGGTTCATCCGGCCATGGGTTCTCGGCTGCCCTCGGGTTCGCCGTCTTGCACCGGTCCTGCGGGCTGCCCACCAAGGCTTTCGTGATCGCTGGCGATGCGGAAACCGAAGAGGGCATGAGCTATGAAGCTCGCAACGTCGCGTCAAACCTCGGCGTTGAGAACCTGATCGTCACTCTGGACTACAACAACTTCGGCATCGACGGCCCGATCACCGAAGCGCTGCCTTCGCCCTACCTCAATCACTGGTTCAGCCAGGGGTGGAACCTCATCGAAGTCGATGGCCACAACATCCGCCAACTGGCCTACGCCTACCGCCTCGCCGCGTCGGGCTTCGGCCCCGGCCGTCCCACGGTCGTGATGTGCCGCACGACGAAAGGCCTCCACTACGGCCGCCTGGAGAATTCGGCTGATTCCCATGGCACCCCGCTGAAGCACGAAGAGTACGTCCAGGTCATGCACGATCTCGGCTTTGCGGTTCCGGGCAAGGCGGGCGATACCGCGGCCGATATCGCCGTGGTGACTGCTGCGCTGAGCGATGCGGACATCGATTACCTCGTCGCTCGCCTGGACGCAGGCGCGGCTACGATTCCCTCCGAAGCCGACATGGTCAAACGGATGGAGACCGCTCTCAAGGGCCGGCCTCTGGCTGATTACAGGAGCTTTCAACGCCCTGACGCCCTGCCCCCGGACTTGGTCTTCAAGGAAGGCGATTCCGTCGCCACCCGCAAAGCCACCGAAGCCTGGTTCGCCTGGGCCATGAAGAACACCGCGTTCTTCTACGTGGGAGCGGGCGACCTGATGAAGTCCATCCTCACCGGCAAAGCCGAAAGCGTCTACGGCGTCATCAACAAGGAGAACGTCTTGGGCCGCGGCATCCGGTTCGGCATCGCCGAACAGAACATGGCCATGATGTCCTGCGCCATGGCGCAGGACACGCTGCCCGGCGGGTTCCGCCCCTTCAGCGCGTTCGCCACCTATGGCGTCTTCACCTGCATGATGGCCAACTCGGTGCGCATGACCCTGATCAACAACGACGTCAATCCCAAGGCGCCGGCCTTCTTCATCATGCTGGCGGCGCACGACGGCCCGGAGACCGGCGAGGACGGCCCCACGCATCACGGCCTGTTCTGGATGTCGCTGTTCACCGCGTACCCCGGAATCAAGGTCTACAAACCACTCGACGCCAACGAAGCCATCGAAATGCTCTTCCACGCCGCCAAACGCGGCGAGCCGGTGGTCTTCTCCGCAGTGCGCCCCGGCGTTCCCGTATTGAAGCGTGGCGATGGCGTGCCTCCCGCCAGCGAAGCGATCAACGGCGCCTATGTGTTCAAGCCCTTCCGGGGAAACGGAAAGCCAAAGAAGGTGCTGGTGATCAGCGGCGGGCAGGTGATGGCTAACACGCTCGAGACTCTGCCCGAGATCGAGGAGCGGTTCGACGTCAAGATCGTCGCGGTCACTTCACCGCAATTGTATGAAGAGCTGCGCCGCGAGAATCCGGCCAAAGCCGACGCCATCCTGTCTCCCGAGGAGCGCCAGTACGTGGTCACGCTGCACAACGGGTGGCCGGGGTTCCTGTATCCGTTCCTGTTGCCCGCCGACTACCAGGCTCGCGTGTTTGGCATGGACCGCTTCTCGCGATCGGGCAAGCCCGACGAGATTTATCGGGCTGCGGAGTTCGACGCGGAGGGATTGCGGAAGAAGATCTTGGGGTAAGTGACTCTTCACTGCGCCGCGGAAGCCTTGTGCGGAGCAGCCAACTTCGGATTTCAGGATTACAGCAGCACGGTATCGATCCGCTCGTCCGCCTCGCTCGGAGCGGCCACGGGCTTCTCCACCCGGCCCTGCAGGAAAAGCATCAACTGTTCTTCCGAACCGTCGAAGTAACCCTCCACCAGCTCGTGTACGGCTGCGCGTCGCATGGCGTCGCGCGATGCCTGTGGGGCGTAGACAAATGACCGGCCGACCTTGCGCCGCGCCAGCTTGCCTTTGCGTACCAGGCGGTCGAGCACCGTCATGATCGTGGTGTAGGCCAAGGGACGGGACCGCGCCACAATCTCCTGCACGGCTCTTACGTTACCCTCCTGCAGCGACCACAGCGCCCTCAGGCACAACAGCTCAAGCGGCGGAGGCACGTCTCTTGCGGTGCGCGGCATCAGCCCTCCTGCGATGGGCCGGCCGGCTGCAGGGCCTGCCTCAGCTTATCGGCGAACAGCGAATCCTGACGGGGCGCCGCTGATCCATTCGACTGCTGCGGTGCCGCCGCCGGCTTTGCCGGCTCCGCAGGCCGTTGCGGCTCCGGTTCGCCGTTCAGGAAGCGGTCCTTCTTTAGCGCCGATCTTTCCAAAGCCGTGTTGTAGGTCGTGAAGCAGCCTTCCACCTGGCGGTCGTTTTCGATCAGCGCCCGCATGCATTCCATCTTGGAGTCCATGTCATCCAGGTAGTGCAGCAGCAGCGCCTCGGGGAACTGCGGCAGCTTGGGCGAGCCGAACTCGAGGTGGCCATGGTGGCTCAGGATCATGTGCTCCACCAGCGACCGCAGCTCGGGCGGGAAATCCGGCAGACCGCGTAATTTCTCGGCCACCATGCGCAGGCCGATGTTGATGTGTCCCAGCAATTGCCCGTCGGGGGAGTAAGAGAAGCCGCGCTCGTAGTTCAGCTCGTAGATCTTGCCGATGTCGTGCAGGATCACGCCGGTGATCAGCAGATCGTAATCGACGTTGGGGTAGTGTTGCGCCGCCAGGCGGGCCAAGGCGCAGACTGACAGCACGTGCTCGATCAGACCTCCCAGATACGCGTGGTGAATCTGCTTGGCCGCGGGAGCGCGGCGGAAACGGCGAGCGATATCCTCGTCGGCGAACAGCGCCTCCAACAGGCCCTTCAGGTTGGGGTTGGCCACGCCGGCGATGACGCCGCGCAACTCAGCAAACATCTCTTCCTGGTCGCGCTTCGACGAAGGAAAATAGTCGCCGAAATCGATCTCGCTGTCATCCATCCGCCGCAGCTTGTGGATGGTCAACTGCGGCCGGTTGTGGAAGATCTGGACCAGTCCCTTGACCTTCAGGAAATCATCGCGGTCGAACGCGTCGATCACTTCCGCCACGTTGTCCCACATCTTGGCGTCGAGTTCGCCGGTCCGGTCGCCCAGCAAGAGCGACAGATACAACTCACCCGTCTTTTTCTGACGGATCTCCTTGGAATGGACCAGAAAGCTGGTGGTGATCAGCTTGTTCGGCTCGAGCTCGTTGACATACGGCGATTTCATTGCTTGATGGGCGGCATGGGCGTCACGGGCTTGGCCGATGCGGCCTTTGGGGTGGGTTGCGATTCCACCGCTTGCGGCGTCGTATCGATCGGCCTGTTGCGGTGCTTGGGCGGTTTCGGCGGCTTCTCGGTCTCCGAGGCCGGCTTGGCCTGCGCGACCGTGCCTGGGATGGGAAGAAACAGAACCTTTTTGTGCGGCCGGACGCGCGACGCGACTTCTTCTTTAGTAGTGGTTTGCGGCTTCAAGACCGCGACTTCCTGCCAGCGCGTATCCTTGCCGGGCGCGGCGCCGCTATCCACGTAGCCATCCTTGATCTGGAGGAAGGCGTCCTGGCGCAACCGCGTCAGAAATTCACGCAGCTTGGGCTGCATCTTCGGTCCGGCCAGGATGTCGTGAATTTGCTCCTGCACTTCCTCGAAAGAGGCTTGGCCGGCTTCGTAATGCTCTTCGACTTTCAAAATGAGGAGTCCGGGGGGCGACGTCAGCTTGATGGGGTCGGTGACAAAGCCCTTCTTCTCCTTGAAGACGATGGCTTCAATCTCCGGGCGCATCGTGCCTCTCTTACTGGGCGCGCCGAGGTATCCGCCATTCTGTGCGGTTGCAGGATCGTCGGAATTCTCGCGCGCCAGGTCGCTGAACTTGTCTCCTTTTTTCGCGCGCGCCACCAGGTCCTTTGCCCGCGCCTCGGCGGCGGCCACCTGTGCATCGGTCTTGCCTTCCGTCGAGATCAGGATCTGGCTCAGGAACACCTGTTCTTCCCGCACAAAATCGGCCTTGTGCTCGTCGTAGTACTTCTGCATATCCCCTTCGGGAACGCTGATTTTGGACTGCACTTCCGCGCCCACCACGCGCTGCGCCAACATTTCGCGCTTCAGCTTGTCCTTGTACTCGTCCAGCGTCATTCCAGTCTGCTCGCGGACAAACGCGCGGAACTTGTCCGGGTCCGGGATCTTGAACTGCACCTGCAGATCGTTCAGCCGGCGAGTCACATCGGAGTCCACGCTGAGATTCGGGTAGTCCTTGGCCCGTTGCACCAGCAGGAGCTCATCGATCTGGTTGCTCAGGGCGTTAGCGTCTTCGGCTTTGACGGCGTCCGCCAGTTTGGCCCCTGTAAGGCCCTGCCTGCGAAGTTCGCTTTCGATCTCCTTGTGCCGTTCCGCCAATTCGCCGCGGGTGATGATGTCGCCGTTCACCTTGGCGGCGATTTCCTCCACCACCATCACAGCCGGGGTCTGGGCGGCCGCCGCAAACGAGAAAATCGCTACGCTCAGAACGGACTTACGAAACATATGCTTGTGGTCTCCATTTTAGCAGGCCAGGCACGCACCGCTCCGGCGCGTGCCTGGTTTTCCCCGTTGGCCCATCTGGCCATTCAAGCGTATTAGCAAGGCGCCTGCCGGTGTTACGGCACCGTTTCGAGAGCGGGGCGGCCCAGGTGGTCCCTCAGCGGGGCGTTGTATTGAAACAGTTTATGGTGACGTTTGTATGGGAGATCGTGGCTTGCGGTGGAGCGAGTCGAGGGTTGTGGGAGTGCCCTGACTGGGCTGAGAAGGTTCGCCCGTTGCTTTTTGGCACACTGAGGAAGGGTAGATGCTGCTCCTGCGTTATCCCGAGCGGGCGAGCTGCGCTCGCCTGGCCAACGCAGGAGCGTTATCCCACTGGCCTATCGGAACCCGTCGTTGTTGGCTTGTATCCTCTTGAGGACGTCTGCGGCTTCGCCTTTGCGTTTGGTCTCCGCCAGGAGCCGGGCGTAGTTGGTTAGGGCGTGAGTCACCCTGGGATCCTGCGCACCGAACGTTTTCTCCATGGCGGCGACCGTCACACGGCTCAGTTTTTCCGATTCCGTGTAACGCCGCTGGCCCCGCAACACATCGGCGAGTTCATTGCGAGCCACCAGGACTCGCGAGTCATTCCCGCCGAAGGTCCGTTCCAGAATCGAGAGCGCGCGCTCGTACAGTTGCTCGGCGCCCGTTTCGCGCTGGCGCTCGTGGTAGAAGCCGGCGAGCCCAATCAGGCCCATCGCCAGATCGGGGTGGTTGGGTCCAAGCGTCTCCTCCCAAATCGCGACGGCTTCCCGGTAGCTTTGCTCGGCCTCCATATACTGGCCTTGCATGCGGCACGCCTGTGCCAGGTCGTTGAGGGCCATGGCGACCGCGGGATGGCTTTTGGGCAGCACTGGCCCGGCCAATTCCAGGGCGCGCCTGGCATCGTGCTCGGCGCGCACGGAGCGGCCTTGCATCAGGTCGCTAGCCGCCAGGTTGAGATACGCCGTGATTGCCGCCCGCCCTGTGCCGCCTTCGGCGTCCACGCGAAGCATCGGCTCCGCTTCGCTGTAGCGCTTCTCCTGCAGATAAATCGATGCCACGACCTGCCGGTTGGCGGGCTTCTCCCCCTCATCGGCCATCGGCGCTGCGCGTAGCGCGTAAGTTTCGGCTTTGGCCAGATCTCCTTGGTTGCGGTAGAGCACCGCCAGGTTATCCAACAAGCGCGCGGTATCGACGTTGGCTGTTTCTCCCACCGCTTCCAACTGCTTCACTGCGTCCTGCAACATCGGCTCGGCTTCGGAGTAACGGCCGGTGGCGCGCAGCAGGGTCCCCAGGTTTCCCAGAACGATGGCTTTTCCCCGCACCGCCGCCTCGCCCTGCGGCCAGGCTTCTAATGCGCGGCGGTACAGCACCTCCGCTTCCCCGTAGTTCGCATCGGCGAAAAGTTGCGCGCCCCGGTTGGCCATGTCCAGCGCCGTCTCGGTGCCGCCACCCCCTCCGCCGGCCGCCATGACGGCTGCCGCCAACAAAGCAAATGTAAAGCGCATCGCCCCTCCTATACGTCCAGAATGGGGTGGTCCGCCGTGGCGGAAGGAGTATGGGGCCGTTATCTTACCGTAAGGTCCCGCCGTGTTGTGGCCTTTACACATGTTCAACTTATCGGCCGAACTGGCGAAAGATTCAGGGGTCGATCATTTGTATGGCTGCGATACTGGTGGCATGAACGCCAGCGATAGCATTCACCTCTTCACCCCTGTGACCGTGGGCGAAGTGACTTTTCGCAACCGCATCGCGGTATCGCCGATGTGCCAGTATTCCAGCCAGGATGGGTTTGCCAGCGACTGGCACCTGGTGCACCTGGGCAGCCGTGCTGTCGGCGGCGCCGGACTGGTGATGATGGAAGCTACCGCCGTGGAAGCGCGCGGTCGCATTTCGCCTTCCGATAACGGCATCTGGAAGGACGAGCACGTGGATGTTCTGGCTCGCATCGCCGCTTTTGTCAGGCAGCAGGGGGCAGTGGCCGGCATCCAGCTTGCGCATGCCGGCCGCAAGGCCAGCACGCTGCGTCCCTGGGAAGGCGGCGGCGTCATCTCCCAACAGGAGGGTGGCTGGCAGCCCGTGGCGCCGAGTGCCCTACCGTTCCAGCCCACCGATCCGGCTCCCGCGGAATTGTCCTCATCCGAAATCGCCGCGATCGTCGATGCTTTCGCCGCGTCCGCTCGCCGTGCGCTTCGCGCCGGCTTTCAAGTGTTGGAGGTTCACGGCGCGCACGGCTACCTGATCCACGAGTTCCTTTCTCCTCTCAGCAACCGGCGCGGCGACCAATACGGCGGCTCATTTGAGAACCGCATTCGTTTCGCGCTCGAAGCAGTTGAAGCCGTGCGCGGGGTCTGGCCGAACCACCTGCCGCTGTTCCTAAGAATCTCCGCCACCGACTGGGTGGACGGCGGCTGGGATATCGACGATTCGGTACAACTGGCGCGGCGCGTGCGTGAGTTGGGCGTGGATCTGATCGACTGTTCGTCGGGCGGACTTTCGCCGCTACAGAAGATCCCGCTGGCGCCCGGTTACCAGGTGCCGTTTGCCGCGCGGATTAAGCAGGAGGCGGGGATACTCACGGGCGCGGTGGGACTCATCACGATGCCATCTCAGGCGGATGAGATCGTGCGTTCGGGGCGGGCGGACCTGGTACTGCTGGCGAGAGAGTTTCTGCGCGACCCATACTTTCCACTGCACGCCGCGAGAGCACTGGGCGTGGACATGAAGGCGCCGGTACAGTACCTGCGGGCGTTCTGATGCGTGGCGCGCGCTCTCAGCCAGACCGTCATCGGTCCGAACCGGAAGAACCCGGGAGACCCGAAACGCTACTCCCGCCAAAACAACTCCGCGTCCGATCTCCGCACATAGTTCGCGTCCAGCGCCGCGGGATCGCAAGGAACGGCCGCCAGCGCAAGCCGGGCCACCGCCGCCGCCAGCGCTTGCGGCGCACTCACAACGCGGGCGCCCTCAAAGCGAGCGCCAGACAACCGCGGCGTGAAATCCGAGCACACAAACTCCAGATCGCCCTCGGGCAGAGTCTCGAGCCACTCAGAGAAACCGCCGACCACTTCGGGGCACACCAAGCGGGCGTCGGCGTCATACACCGCGCTGTAAACTTCCCCCCGGCGCGCATCCATCACGGCGGCGCGCAGAGGAGCCGCGCCGAAGGTCGCAATCGCCTGGAGATTCGAAACCGCCACAGCGGGCCTGCCAACCGCTTCCGCCAAGCCCTTCACGCATGCCAGGCCGATGCGCACGCCCGTGAACGAGCCGGGGCCCGAGGCAGCGGCGAACAAGTCAATCGCCTGGGGCGTCAGCGTATGCCGGTCGAGCAACTCACCTAAGTGCCGGTAGAGCACGTGCGCGAAGCCCTCCGGGGCGTGCAGCGGAACTTCTTCGATCAACTCGGGGCCGCGCGCCAACGCCAGGCTGCCGAATTCATGGGTGGTGTCGACAGCCAGAATCAGCGGCGTCACTTGTTGAGCCCGCACCCGGCGTCGAGCTCGTAGACTTTGCCGTTGGCGTTCATCCCGTAGAGGCGGAGGTGCATCACCGCCGGATAATTGCGCGCCAGGTCGGCGGGCAGCGGGAAGGAACCCTTCTGGATGGTCGCGAGCACCCGGAAGCCCTGGCCATCGGCGGCCACGTCGCCGAGCCAGAGCCACATCATGGAGCGCGTGGCGCGGGTTTCGCGCGTGATCTTCACGGAAAAATCAGCCGGCTTGGAAAGCGAAAGGTCGCCGGTGGGCTGTTCGATGGCGAACGGGACCTTGGGAGTGTTGGCCTCGATTTCCTGGAGCGCGATGGGGGTGAAGTTGCCATCGTGGTCCTCGCGCGACTCGAACTTGTAGGACTTGTTCATGCTTTCGAGGTGCGACAGGCGCACGACGTGGAGAATCCAGTCGTGGGACTTATCGGGCGGCTCGGTGGTGAAATGGTCGCCGCTGAACTTCTTCCGAATGGTTTCGCCGTCGGCCGGGTTGATCCAGAAAACGTCGTAGGAATGCCGCTCGACAACCAGTTCGATGGGGCCGGGCTTTTCGATGTAGACCAGGTATTCGACGTCCTCGAGGGCCAGCGCGCGGCCGTTGTCGATGTCGAAGTATGGCTCGAGTTCCCAGTGGCGCGTGCCGGACAGGACGTCGAACCAGACGCTCATGGCCCTGGCGCCCGGCGAATTGACATACTGCGGGCCCGAGCCGGTGTTGGCGTAGGTGACGTATTGCCCGTCCATGGTGGCGTTCCACAAACGGTGGCGGAACGTAGCGGCATCCACATCGTTCGGTCCGGATTTCCCGCCGCCGCTGTCTTCGCGGCCGAAGTTCAGATTGACGAAAGGAACCGGATAGAGCTGATGTTCGACGGCGCCGACGCTGTCGTCGGAATTGCCTTGGGCGGCGAAGTCCATCCAGCGGTCGTCGAGCAAAGGTGTGGAAGTGATGCGCGCGCCTGCGGTGCGCGGATGCTGATAAGGGTCGGCCTGCTTCAGCGCGGCGCCGAATTCCTTGAGGATGGCGCGGCCGTCTAGTTCGCCTTCGAACGCTGCGACGGCCTGCCAGGTCACGTGCATGCCGGCATAGCGGCCGGCGATGTAGCGGGCGAAGCGCAGGCGCTGATCGCGCGACGGCATAAGCCTGACGAGCTCGGAGGGGCGCCGGGCCAGGACGAGATCGGCGATGATGCCCTTCTCGTTCAGGTAGCCCACGCGCTGATCCAGGCGCTGGAAGAATGCCAGGTTGGGGACATCGGGCGCCTGGAACAGAGGGGGGTCCGAAGCCTCTCCGAAAATCGGGACGCGAATGTGGGTGAACTTCTGCGCCGCGCGCGCGTCCGCCACGGCGCGGAAAGCCGCGTCATCCAGGAAGGCGAAGCGCGGCTCGGCGACACCCATCCAGAGGTGCGCCTGATCGAGCCCGTTGGCTTTTTCGGTGTAGGCCCAGTGGTGCAGCGCGGCGGGGTGGATGAAGCCTTTCGAATCGGAAGGCGCGGTGGTGAAGGCGCCCTTCTGCCCGTTCCACGAGGCGATGTTGCTGGTGACGAGGTAGGCCCATTCGCCGCCTTCGACAGGGGCGAAGCGGACCACCATGCGGCGGCCGCCGTCCCAATAGGCGGGAAGCGCGTAGGAATGCTGGCGCGGCGACCGGAATTCGAGGCTGAGATCGACGGTGAGATAAGGGTTGGGATGCGCGGCGGCGTCGGCCTCGCTGAGTTCGAAGACCATCTCGCAGCTCGAGTAGGCCGGCGTGTTCGCGCAGGGGGAAGGTTGGGCGGCAAGCGGAAGGGCGGTGAACAGCAGCACGGCGAATCGCCACGGCTGCGGGCGGCATCGCGTGTGGAGAAAGCCCATAGAATATTAGTGTAAACTCACAAGACTGGGGAGACGTCTTGCAGAAGCTTGGGGTCGTGCTGTTTCAACTGGGGGGACCGGATTCGCTCGAGAGTATCGAGCCGTTCCTCTACAACCTGTTTTGCGATCCGGACATCATCGACTTTCCATTCGCGCGCATCGCGCGGCAGCCGCTGGCGCGGTTGATTGCCGCCAAGCGCTCGCGGCACGTGGCGCAGCACTACGCGGAGATCGGCGGGAAGAGTCCTATTCTGGAGAACACGCTGCGGCAGGCGGCCGCGCTGGAGAAGACGCTGCGCGGAGACTTTGACGCGCGCGTTGCGGTGGCGATGCGCTACTGGCATCCGTTCACAGAGCAAGCGGTCCGAACGCTGGAACGGCACGCGCCCGAGGAGATCGTGCTGCTTCCGCTTTATCCGCAATATTCGAAAACCACGACGGGAAGCAGTCTGAACGAATGGGGGCGCCAGTTCCACGCCAACGGATGGGCGCCGCGAGTCCACGTGATCGATGAGTTCCACGAGGACGACGCGTACCTGGACGCGGTCGTAGAAGCGGTGAATGAGACGCTGGCGGGCATCGAGGATACGAGCGTCGTGGACTTTGTCTTCAGCGCGCACAGCGTGCCGCTGGCGGTGGTGGAGCGAGGCGATCCGTACCAGCGGCAGATCGAACGAACAATGGAGTTGGTGTGGCGGCGTGGCGGGTGGAACGGGCCGCGCCACTTGTGCTACCAGAGCAAGGTGGGAGCGGCGAAATGGCTGAGCCCGTCGATGCACCAGACTCTGAAGCGGTTGGCGGAGGAAAAGAGCCGGTGCGTGGTGGTGATCCCGATCTCGTTCGTCTCGGATCATGTCGAAACCCTGCATGAGATCGATATCGAGCATCGCGGGCAGGCACGCGCGTTGGGGATCGAGGATTTCCGCCTCGTGCGCGGTCTGAACGATTCACCGCGCTTTATTGCCGCGCTGGCGGGGTTGGTGCGCAGCCGGACAACGGCGCGGTGTGTTTCGGGCTGAAGGTCCGCGCTACGCCTGCGGGCGGGACTGCAGAAACTGCTGGAGAGATTCGAAGGAGACCGCCCACGCTGTGCTCGGACCCTCGTAGCCCTTCAGATCGACCTGCCGGCGCGTGAACGGGGCCTCCGAGGGAAGCGCTAGCTGTCCAAAGGTCCGCTCGCCGAGAGCGACGCCCAAACCGATCTGCTTGGTGGCGGCTTCCAACCGGAACGCCGCGTTGACGGTGTCGCCGAGCGCGGTGTATTCCGCGCCTCCCACGATGGCCGGGCCGGTGTTGACGCCGGCGCCGATGCGCAAGGGAGCCGGCAACGGAAGCGTGCGGCTGATTTCTGCGGTGGCAGCGTTGATCTCGCAAACCGCGCGCAGCGCGCGGTACAACTCGGCGGTGCAGGTTTCCTCGTGATCGTGCACCCACACGGCCATCACGGCGTCACCGATATATTTCTGCGCCCAGCTGCCGAGGCGCTGCGCGATCTGGCCGGAGCGAAGAAACCACGTGCCAATGGTCTGCGAGAGCAGGGATTCGGACAGAGTGCGCGCGAGCGGCGTGAAGTCGCGGATATCGACAACCACGATAGTAGTCAGGTTGTGGGCGTGCAGCGCTGTGGTGGGCATGTTGCGCGTGTCGGCATCCGGCAGGACCATGACGGAATTCGGGTTGGTGGTATTGCGGAACACCAGCTCCTGATCGCCGAATATCAGCCGGTCCTTGTCGTTCAGCCGCAAGGGGAAGCTGACGCGGTGGGCATTGACGAAGGAACCGTTGCGGCTTCCGAGATCCACCAGGGAATAATCGCCGGCGTCTTTGCGCTGAATGAGAGCGTGCAGGCGGGAGACGGAACGGCTCTCCAGCAGCACGGCGCAGCCGTCGCCGCGGCCAATCGCCCAGGACTGGCCGTCCACCAACGGAAAGCGGCGTCCGTTGGCTTCCAACACGAGGTAGGCCTGCGCGATGGCGGGAGTCACTGCACCCAATTTTACAAAATGGCCCGCCCCGTTGTTTTAGGGCTGTGATGAACAAGACAAACCAGGTGCGATCGGTCGTCTTGGGGGATGGCGACTATTCTCAAATTTCATAATTTGTACCAGGCATAGGACTTGGCTGTAGTACAGGCGGTACATCGAGGCGGTTGTTTTCGCGGTTTGTGAAGGTAAACTATTCTCAAGGAAGCACCGATAGAGTTACCGGGAAGAAGCAACGGATGTCTCTTTCGTACATATTCATCTACTTGCAATTGCTGGACCTGCTGACCACGCTGGTGGGCTTCAGGCTGGGAGCCGGCGAGGCGAGCCCGTTCATTCGGATGCTGATGTTGGGGGGACCGGCAACGGGAGTGATGGCTTCCAAGGTGCTGGCACTGGCGCTGGGAGCCCTCTGTGTCTACGCCAAGAAAAAACACCTCATCCGCTGGGCCTCGTATTGGTACGGCGGGCTGGTGGTGTGGAACCTCATGGTAATGCTGACGGCGGCAGGGCGCTTCGGGGTCTAGGCAGGGATTCCATCCAGAGCAGGTCGCGCATCCAATCGGCGCGCCCACCCACGCGAAATCACGGCCAGGTTCCGCGACCCCGGACGCAACCCGATTGGCCTCAGGAACCGGCTTGAGGCGGCGCGCGCCGCGGACCCCGATCTGGATCCGCGGCGCCGGAGCTGCGCGAGCCGGATTAGTTGTCGCCTCCCCTGTCTCCCCGGACGACCTGGCCTCGAATCTCACCCGCCGGAAAGTTGGGCGTGTGCATATTGCAGTAGGCCTCTCCATCGCGGACGGCCTCCAGGGCGGAGGTCAAGTCGCCCGCGGCAATGCCTTGCGTCGTAGGCCCAGTCACGTTCGCCGCTGTGATTGTGCCCGTGATGGTGCCCGACGTTGCTGCCGGGCAGGCTGGCTGGTTGCCGCCGCCGCATAGGAAAATCATCACGCCACCGGACACCCTGTCCTGCCCGAAATGGAGGTGAGACACGGTGGGGTTTCCGGAGAGGTTGGCGAACTTCAACGTGAAGGTGATGGCAGTTCCCACGGTCATCCGGAAGGTCGCCGAGCCATTGCTGTTGATTGGCGGAACTTCGTTGTCTCCCAGAAGCCTCGCGGAGAAGTTCTCGTTGTCCGCGGCGGGCGCGTGCGTGGGGACGGCGAACAGGCCAATCGCCATGGCGCCCACGGTAAGCGCAGTGAGTTTCCGGCTTTTCATAGTATGTGCTCCCTTCTCGGCTGAAGAGCCGAGCTCAGATTTTTGTTCAGAGTTCACTCTATGGGGCGGGGCGTCGTCAAGACAAGGGAACATTGCTCATTTTTGCAGTGGTAAACCGCCAGAAGGTCTTTCTACTCACAACCAGAGCGGCGGGTTGGGGCGATGCGATACCCTTGAGCGCATGAAGAGTCAAACGTGCGTGGCGGTGGTAACCGGGGCGGCGCAAGGGATCGGGCGGCGAACAGCGGAAGTGCTGGCCAGGGACGGCTACGCGCTGGCGGTCATCGATCTCCAGGCCGCAGCGGCTACGTGCGACGCCGTGCGAGCGGTTGGCGCCGAGATCGTCGAAATCGCCGGCGATGTCTCGATCGAGAGCGATGTGGCGCGCGCCGCCCGGCACGTGGAGGGGCACTTCGGCCGCGTCGACGTCCTGGTGAACAATGCCGGCATCAGCTTCATTCGGCCGGCCGAGGAGACTGGTGCGGCGGAGTGGCGGCGCGTGCTCGATGTCAATCTCACCGGGCCATTTCTGCTGAGCCGCGAATTCGGGCGCATGATGCTCCGCGAAGGGGCGGGATCGATTGTCAACGTGGCCTCTATTGCCGGCCTGGCGGGGGTTGCCGACCGCGCGGCGTACAACGCCAGCAAGCACGGGCTGGTGGGCCTGACCCGCACGCTGGCCGCGGAATGGGGCGGGCGCGGCGTTCGCGTGAACGCCGTCTGCCCGGGCTGGGTGAAGACCGAGATGGATGTCGCGGACCAAGCAGGTGGGAGTTACAGCGATGCCGACATCGAGGGCCGCGTTCCCATGGGCCGGTTCGCCAGGCCGGACGACGTCGCGCAGGCCATCGCGTTCCTGGCGGATCCGAAGCGTAGCGGGTTCATAAACGGCGAAACTCTGCGGGTGGACGGCGGCTGGCTGGCGGATGGCAGTTGGGAGAGCCTGCGGCTGAAAAAGAGGCGGTGATTTGCCGCTACCGGGCGATATCGCAGCGCTGCAACTCCACGACGCGCGCCAAGTCGCCGGGCGCCACCAGCATCTGGCAGCCCCGCACGCCGGCGCTGACCGAGATGATCTCCCACAGGTCCGCCGTTTCGTCGAGATAGACCGGGTAAGGCTTCTTTGTGCCCAACGGCGAGACGCCGCCGCGGATGTAGCCTGTGAGGCCGAGCACGTCTTTCAGCGGGACCAGTTCCACTTTCTTGTTCCCGCTGGCGGCGGCCAGAGCCTTGAGATCCAGCTCGGAACTGGCGGGGATGCACGCCAGCAGAACGCCGGTGCGGTCGCCGCGCGCGACCAGCGTTTTGAAGACCTGCTCGGGCGGCATACCGATGGCCGCGGCGACGTGCGGGGCGCTAAGGTCGCTTTCGTCGACGGAGTATTCGCGCAGTTCGTAGGGAATGCCGGCGACATCGAGCATGCGAGCGGCATTGGTCTTGACCGCGGCGTCCTTCCTGCTCACGGTCTCAGGGTGACACATCCGGATGCCAGCGGCACGGATCGAGAGCCAAACCGGCCCGATATGGCCGGTTGGCGGCGGCTATCTTCTTTGGTTTCAACAAAACCCGCGAAAATTTCCGGACAATATGGCCGGTCGAGGGCTGTGGACCAGTGTATTCTGGCCGCGGATGAACGCCGATTAACGCCGATGACCCCTGATTCCGAAGCCGGACGGCGAGCATCAGG
>Ga0335081_10002099_pt1 | contig 31412 bp, 30 predicted proteins | sample Lox_Sample_35_FD_206713 | JGI IMG/M metagenome (GOLD analysis project Ga0335081, IMG submission 206713) | Soil microbial communities from Loxahatchee National Wildlife Refuge, Florida, United States - Lox_Sample_3.5 | ecosystem: Environmental > Terrestrial > Soil > Wetlands | place: USA...
GATGAAGTACCACAGCGCGAGCCAGACGATCGCGATGACGCACGCGGCCGCGGCCAGCCCACGCAGGACTAATCCCCTCGTCCAGCCCATCGAACGCTTCCCTCGAAAGCGCGCGGATCGGCCGCCACATTAACAAAAAAGCGCCGCCGGGTCGCGACCCTCCGCCTCATTTGCCCCCGTCGGCCCAAGCCGGTAACAAGGCATCAACAAAAACGAGAAACGGCCGGGGATTGGACATGCACACGAGCTGGCGCGCCCAGTGGGCGCTGGCCATCCTATTTTGCGTCGCGCTGCTGATGGCGCCGGCGCTGTGGAACGGCTTCCCGCTGCTGCAATGGGACACCGGCGGCTATCTCGCCCGCTGGTACGAAGGCTACCTGGTGCCGAGCCGGGCCGTGATCTACGGCCTCATCCTCAATGCCGGCGCGCCGCTGGCCTTCTGGCCCGTGGTCGTATTGCAGTCCGCGCTCGCGGTGTGGGTCGTCGCGCTGATGCTGCGCACGCACGGGCTCGGCAAACGGCCGCTGCTGCTGGTGGCGGTAATCGTGGCGCTCGCCGTGGTCACCACCCTGCCCTGGCTCACCGCCATCCTGCTTACCGATATTTTCTGCGGGCTCGGCGTGCTGGCGCTGTATTTGCTGCTGCTGCGCGGCGAGCGGTTGCGGCGTGGCGAGCGCATCGGGCTCATCGTGCTGATCGCGGTCGCGGCGGCAACGCATAGCGCGACCTTCGCGCTGCTGGCCGGCCTGCTCGTCTGCGGCGCGGTGCTGGCGCTCAGCGCCCGCAAGCGCGTGCCGGCGCGCCAACTCGGCCACGGCGCCATCGCGCTGGCGCTCGGCGCCATGCTGGTGTTTGCGGCCGACTATGTCGTGGCGGGGCGGCTGGCCTGGACGCCGGGCGGCTTTGCGCTCTCGTTTGGCCGCATGCTGCAGGATGGCATCGTCAAGAAATATCTCGACGCGCACTGCCCCGACCCGAGCTTGCAGCTGTGCGCCTACAAAAACGAACTGCCGCGCGACGCCGACGAGTGGTTCTGGGGCAGCCCGCTGTTCGACCGGCTTGGCCGCTTCGCCGGCCTCGGCGACGAGATGCAGACCATCGCGATCGAGAGCCTGGTAGATTATCCCGGTCTGCAATTCGAAAGCGCGGTCGATGACACCGTCCGCCAGCTTGTCGCCGTTCACACCGGCGAAGGCGTGCTCGATTCGATCTGGCACACCTACCGCATCGTCGAGCTTTACATGCCGCGACTGGCGCCCGCGATGCATGCAGCGCGCCAGCAGCAGGGCGAGATATCGCTCGCGGCCGTGAACGCGCTGCAATATCCGGCGGCGCTGGCAGCGATGGCACTGCTGCCGTTGATCGTGTTCGCCGCCTGGTGCGGAAAACTGCCGGCCGATATCGGCGAGTTCGCGGCCGTGGCGACGCTCACGCTGCTCGGCAATGCCTTCATCTGCGGCGTGCTGTCGAACCCGCACGACCGCTACGGCGCGCGGGTGGCGTGGATCGCCGTGCTTGCCGTCCCGCTCGCGCTCGCGCGCATCGCCGGGCGAGACCCCCGGCTTGCCGCCGGAAAGACGTAACGCCACAGTGGCGGTACCGGTTTTTGGGGGATTCGATGAGCAAGCCCGACAGCGCTGTCATGGCCCAGCTGGCGCCGACCGGAAGATTGCGTGTCGCCATCGCGGTGGCGCCCTCGCCGTCCGCGCAATTCGCCATCAAGGACGGCGACGGCTTCAAAGGCGTGGCGGTGACGCTCGGCAACGCGCTCGCCAAGACAATGGGCGTGGCGGCCGAGATCGTGCCGCATCAGGCCTCCGGCGAGATCCAGAACTCCGCCGCTGATAACAAATGGGACGTTGCCTTCCTGCCGGTGGACGCGGAGCGCAAGAAGTTCGTCGACTTCGGCAATGCCTATCACCTGCTGCAAAGCACCTTCCTGGTGGCGCCCGGCTCCAAGGTGAAATCGGTCAAGGAGGCCGACGCCAAAGGCTTCGGCATCGGCGGCGTCGCCAACACGGCCACTTTCCGCGCCGCCATCAAGGCGACGCCCAACGCCACCCACATCGAATTCGCCAAAGTCGACGCTGCGGTCGCGGCCATGCTGGAGAAGCGCATCGAGGCAATCGCGCTGTCGCGCGAGTCGCTGTCCGGCTTGGTCGGCAAAATTCCTGGCTCGCGCATTCTCGACGATGCCTTCCTCAATTCGAGCACCGCGGTCTGCGTGCCCAAGGGCAAGCCGGCGGCGCTGGCTTACGTCAGCGCGTTCATCGAGGAGGTGAAGGCGTCCGGCCTGGTGCGCAAGGCGCTCGACGACATGGGGCTGACCTCGTCGGTCGTGGCGCCGGCCGGGATGAAGCCTTAAGCGGGCCGGTGAACCCGCGCTTCTCCGGCGGCGACTAACGTCAGGGAGGCCCGGCGCATTGAGATATCTCCTGTTATTCGTCGCGTCGATTGCGCTAGCGGCGCGTGCCGCCGCGGCGGGCGCGCCGGCGCGCTATGACTGGTACGGCTGGCGCATGACCGACGTCGACTACGCGATCGTGCATGCCTTGCCCAAGCACCCGACCGACAACGACTTCTATCTGGTCTGCCACGGCGGCCGCGATCAGATCGACTTGACGATCCGCGCCGTCAACAAAGGCGGCTACGGACCGGAGACCGAAACCGGCCAGACGACGGCGTTCGTGTTCGGGCGCACGCGCATTCCGGTAACGGCGACGTTGCGCGGACCGAACGAAATGCTCGGCGGCATCACGATTCAATATTCCATCGGCCGCCGCGACCCCGTGCTGGCGGCAATCGCGCGCGGCGAGCCGTTCCACGTCGCGCTGGCGAAAGCAACCAGTCAGTTGTTCTCGCCACAACCGGCGCGCCGGTTTTTCGCGCAGATGATCGCGCATTGCAAAGCCGCGGCGCCGTGAAGACATTTTTCAAATTCGTGGTCGGCCTGATCGGGCTCGTCGTCCTGATGGCTGCGCTGGCCGTCGCGCTGATGAGCTATTTCGAATATCCCGGCGGCATGCCGGCGAGCTACCGCGCCACCGATTACGACCGGCGGCTCACCGGGATCGCGCGCGAGGCCGCGCCGATCATTGCCGCAATCGGCCGATTTTACGCCGCCCATCACGCATGCCCGCGCGCAATCGCCGATTTCGGCGCCGTTACCGGTTTCGAGGCTGTCACACGCGGGAATTCCATTGATTTCCAAAAACCGCACGCAATCGTCGGCTGGTCGTATTCCGTGTCCAGGCGGTCCGCGAGTGCGTGCTCACTGTGGCGGAAACTTGGCTGGGATCCGGGCCTGACCTGGATCCGGGACGGCGACAAGACTCGCTGGATCTTTGTGCCGGGCGATGGCAGCGACGAAATTCCGATCAAGCTCGATGGCGGCTAACGCGCTTCCGGCGTGCGGATGTGCTCGGGCCGGACGCCCATGCCGATCAGCCGCGCCGGCAGACGGCGCAGCACGGGGAACCAATTGAAGAACTTGGCCGCGAACGGCGGCTTCGGCCGCGTGGTGCTGCCGAGCACAGCGCTCAGCACATTGTTTTGAATCTGAATTTGCAGCCACTGGATCACGTGCATCGGCATGGTGCGTCGCTGTTGCACGGCTTCGAGCAGCGCTTCCGTCACGCGTCCTTGCTTCAGCGGCGCCGCCAGGATATTGGCCGCCGCGACCGCATCCTGGATCGCCAGATTGATGCCGACGCCGCCGATCGGCGACATCGCATGCGCGGCGTCACCAATGCACAGCAGCCCGGGCTTGTGCCAGCACGGCAAGCGGTCGACCGCGACCGTCAGCAATTTGACGTCACCCCAGCTTTTGATCTCGCCGAGACGGTCGCGCAGGAACGGCGACATGAAGGCAATGCTGTCGCGAAATGCGTCGAGACCCTTGGCCTTCACTCTGTCGATGCCGCCCTTCGGGATCAGGTAGGCGCACTGCCAGTAGTCAGTGCGGTTGAGCATGACCATCATCATGCCCGCTTCCATGTGGCCGAAGGTTTCCGCCGTGTCGCCCTGGCGGCGCGAGACGCGGAACCAGAGAATGTCCATCGGCGCGCCAAGGCTGTCGGCATGGAATTCGGCGCGCTCGCGCAGCGTCGAGTGCCGCCCATCACAGCCGACGATGAGATCGGCGCGAATCTCCAGCTCGCCGTCCGGTGTCTTGGCGCGGAGGCCGACGATGCGCCCGCGCTCCTCGATCAAATTCGTCGCTTCCGCCCGCATGCGCAGGTCGAAACTCGGATAGCGCTTGCCGTGCGCCGCCAGGAAATCCAGAAAATCCCATTGCGGCATCAGCGCGATGAACTTGCAGTGCGTCGGCAGATGGGAAAAGTCGGCAAGCGTGATGGTGGTTTCGCCAACCTGACCGCTGAGGCGCTCGACGCGCGAATGCGGCAGCTTGAGAAACTCATCGAGCAGGCCGAGCTCGTACATCAATTCGAGCGTCGAGGGATGAATGGTGTCGCCGCGGAAGTCGCGCAGGAAGTCGGGATGCTTTTCCAGCACGATGATGGCAACGCCGGCGCGCGCCAGCAAAAAGCCGAGCATCATGCCGGCGGGCCCGCCACCGGCGACGCAGCAGGTGGTTTTGATCGCGCTAGCCATCGCGGACAACGGTAATATTCCGCCGGCCTTCGCGAAAGCGGGGCCTAGGCCTGCTTCTCTGGCGTGCGCACGACGAGGCCGTCGAGGTCGTCGGTCACCTTGATCTGGCACGAGAGCCGCGAGTTCGGCCGCACGTCGTAGCCGAAGTCGAGCATGTCCTCTTCCATCGGCGAGGGCTCGCCGGTCTTTTCGCGCCAGGCCTCGTCGACATAGACGTGACAGGTGGCGCAGGCGCAGGCGCCGCCGCATTCGGCCTCGATGCCGGGAATATTGTTGCGGATCGCCGTCTCCATGACGGTCGAGCCGAGCTCGGCCTCCACCACGCGGGCGGTGCCCCCGGAATCGATATAGGTAATCTTCGGCATAGAACCGGACGCTTGGCGGGAATTGCCGCAGCCGGAATGGCCGCCAGCCGCGGCCTCTATATAGTCATTCGTCCGGGGAAGCCAGCGGCCTTAGACGCGCAGCAGAGCGGCAATTTCAACGCGCGCGGCGGCGATTACCTCGGCGAGACAGTCGAGCGCGGCGGCGCGCTGCGCAGGAGAGCCCGCGGCGGCGTTTTCGGCGGCGGCGGCGGACTCTGCGACCGCGTTGGCGCCGACGCCCAAGGCCGAGCCCTTGAGCGTATGCGCGAGGCTGGCGAGCACGGGTGCCTCGCTGGCGCGCATGCGCGCGATCAGTAATTCGGCCTGGCGGTCGAACAGCTGCAGCAGTTCACGCTCGAGGCTGCGGTCGCCGAAGGTCATTTGCTTGAGATGGACGCGGTCGATGGCGGGCGCTTCAGGCGCCGGCGCGGCGGTCAGCATCGCGGCTTGTGCCATTTGATTTCCCCGGACAGACATCGGCGTTTGTTGCGGGGAAGCTTGACCCGCCCGGGACCAAATCCGGGTAAATCGGCGGCGGTGGCCTGCGTGGTTTCACCACCGTGGTTAATCGCGACTAACGGCATGACCTTGGGCGCCCCGCCGCCGCCGCAATTGGCCGGCGACGTTTCGACGCTGCAGTGCCGAAAAATTCATGGTTAACGGTCGGTTAACGATGATGAAAAAGTTCTAAACGCTCCGGTTTCTTTCGCATTGCCAAGGCGATAGGATTAACCAACGGCTTGGGCTCGCGCGCTTCCCGCGTGCGTTATAAGGCCTGTTCCCGATCCCGCGCTCGTGGCGCGGCCCGCTCGGTATGGACGTTCGGGCTGCGGCAATTGTGCCGGCGTAACGACGAGGCGACGACCGCAATGGCGAATATTCCGCAGAAATCGAAGGACGCCACCGAAGAGGCGCTCAGCGCCATCCAGGAGGCGCTCAGCCTGCGCCAACAGGACGCACGCCCAGACGCCAGCCCGGCCATTGCCGATCTCTTTCAAGACCAGCAGCCGGCCGAGGACAACGCGCCGCGCCGCGCCGCCAATGACGACCGCGCCTCGATCGGTGTCATTTTGCAAGCGCTGCACCGCCGCCCGGCCCGCCTGCCCTTCATCGTCGCCACCGCTGCCGCCGCCGTCTGGGCAGGCGGCGGACTGATCGCCGCGCTGCTGTTCCGCCCGGAATTACAGAGCGCCTTTGCCAGCCCGCGCGCGGGCTTTGCCGCGCTGGCCGCCTTTGCCGGGGCGCTCGCCGTGCCGGTCATTTTCTTTTTCGTGCTCGCGCACATGTTCCGCCGCTCGCAGGAGCTGCGGCTGGTCGCCGAATCGATGGCCGAGGTCGCCATGCGGCTGGCGCAGCCGGAAGCGGTCGCGCGCGAGTCGATCGTCACGGTCGGCCAGGCCATCCGCCGCGAAGTCGCCGCCATGGGCGACGGTGTCGAGCGCGCCTTGGCGCGCGCCGCCGAGCTGGAAGCGTTGGTGCACAACGAAGTCTCCGCGCTCGAGCGCGCCTATAACGACAACGAAGTGCGCATCCGCGATCTGGTCAGCGAACTGTCGAACCAACGCGAGACGCTGGTCAATCAGGCCGAACAGGTGCGCAACGCCATCGGCAGCGTACATCTCGATCTGTCGCACGACATCACCTCAGTCGGCGATCTGGTGGCCGAGAAGGTCAACGAAGTGGCGCAGCGCGTCACCCGTTCGCTCACCGAGAAAGGCGAGCACATCACACTGGCGCTGGGCCACGCCGGCGATTCCATGATCGACGCGCTGACCGATCGCGGCTCGACTTTGCTCGATCGGCTCGAGACCACCAGCGAGCATGCCACCTCCGCGATCGGCTCGGCGAGCGAGCGGCTGACCAACAGCCTGAATTTCAAGACCGAGCACGTGCACGACGAATTCGCCGAACTCGCCGCCCGCCTGCAGCAGATGATGACGGCGCGGCTCGATACCGTGGCGCAGGGCTTCGCCCATAAGGCGGCCGGCACCGTCGAGAACATGGCGGGCCGCACGCAGACCTTCACCGACGCGTTGACCGAAACCGGCACGCGCATGGCCGAGACCATTTCGGCGCGCGCCGAGGAGGTGAACTCGACGCTGCGCTCGACTGGAGACTCGCTGGTGCTCGATCTGTCGCTGCGTGGCGGCGACGTCGTCTCCAAGCTGGAGCAGACCGGCCAGCGCATCACCGACACCATGATCACCCGCAGCAACGCGGTGTCGGAAACCTTCCGCGACAACGCCGAGGCGCTGGCGCAGGCGCTCAATTCCCGCGGCGAACAGGTCAAGGACATGCTGGCGGCGCGCCTGCAGGCCTTCGAGGACATGTTCAACCACGGCGGCACCGAGCTGTCCGAAAAGATCTCGCGCGATTCAACGACGCTCGGCAATCTGATCACCAGCCACATGACCGAGTTCGACCGCACCGTGAAGGTCTACGGCGGCGAACTGGTCGAGCGGCTCGGCCAGCGGACGCAGGACGTGTCGGAGGCGATGCGCAATTACCTCGACACGTTCGACCAGCGCGTGACCGCCAAGTCCGACACGGTCGGCGGCGCGCTCGACCAGCGGCTGTCGCAATTCGAGCAGAGCCTCGAGCAGCGCGTGTCGCGGCTCACCGGCAACCTCGATGCGCGCATCGGCGAGGCCGGCGGCATCATCAGCACGCGCGGCGGCGCCGTGGCCGACGCCATCGACGCCAAAGCGTCCGAAATCGACCGTACCCTCGGCGTACGCGCCGAACAAATCGCCGACAATCTCGACAGCCGCATCGGCCGCTTCGAGGACCTACTGATCGGCCGCGCCGAGACCGTCACCACCCAGATCGAAACCCGCACGCGGGCGGCCGCCGATGCGCTCAATGCGCGCATGGAGCAGCTCAGCCAGTCGATCAAGACCAATTCGTCGGAAGCCGAACGCTCGCTCAGCCAGCTCGCCGTCTCGACCAGCGACGTCATCCGCGTCTCCGCCGGCGAGGCTGAACGCACGCTCAAGGGCGTCAGCGACGAAGTCGCCACCAGTTTCATCGGCAAGGCCACCGAGATTGCCAATGCGGTTGGCCAACGCACCAACGAAATGACGACCATCTTGTCCGACCGCAGCGGCAGCGTGCTGGCGGCCATCGTCGAGAAGGGCCAGCAATTCGCCGGCGAAGTCGGCTCCGCCACCGAGCGCGCCATCAGGTCGATCGACGAGAAGGGCTTCGCCTTCACCCGCTCGATGCTCGACAACAGCGCCGAGCTCGCGCGCATGATCAGCAGCGCGGGCGAAGCCGCCTCCAACACCGTCAACCGCACCTTCAACGATCTCAATGACGCCGCGCAGAAGGCGATCGAGCAGTCCAAGCAGACCACGACCGCCAGCGTCAACGAGATGATGGAGACGCACAATATGCTGCGCGCCGACACCACGGCGCTGTTCGAGCGGCTGCGCGAAGCCAACATCATGCTGCAGGAGGTGCTGTCCGGCGCGCACGAGAACATGAGCGCGCTGGAGAACACGCTGATGCTGCGCGTGTCGGAATTCGTCAGCTCGATGAACGAGGTCACCGGCACGACCACCGACGCCACCACGCGCGTGGAATCCACCATCGCCAATTTCGGCGACATCACCGCGCGCGTCGTCACCAATCTGGGCCAGCTCGCCGACCAGTTCGACAGCCACGGCCGCGAGCTCGCCAAGGCGGTCGACCTGATCGACCACAGCAACGAGCGAACCGAAAGCACCATCAACGAGCGCCGCGTGCAGCTCGACTCCCTGGTCGCCACGCTCGACATCCGCACCGAGGATCTCGATCAGCGGCTCAAGCGGTTTGCCGGCCTGCTCGACGAGTCGCTGGAAGCGGCCTCCGCGCGCGCCCGCGAAGTCGCCCGTCTGGTGTCGGAATCGAGCGCCGAAGGCAGCCGCGCCATCACCGAGCAGTACAACCAGGTGCGCGCGCACGCCGACGACGAACGCCAGCGCGTGTCCGAGGCCATGCGCGACGTGTTCGCGCAAGCCGCCGGCGACACGCAGGCGATCTTCCGCGACGCCGGCGAACGCTTTGCCGAAGTCGTGCACGGCATGAAGCACATGGCGGCCGAGATGCAGCAGGAGCTGGAAGCCACCCGCTCCGAACTGCACCGCGGCATCTTCGAACTGCCGCAGGAGGCCTCCGAGGGCGCAGCCCAAATGCGCCGCGTCATCGTCGATCAGATCGAGGCGCTGGCCGAGCTCAACCGCATCGTCGCCCGCCACGGCCGCAGCCTGGATGCGGTCGAGCCGATGCGCCGTCCGGCGCGCGAGGAGCCGACGCTCGCCGTGATCGGCGGCGGCCGCAGCGAACTGCCGCCGCGTCCGACGGCGTCGCGCGAACCGTCGAGCTTCGCACCGCCGCGCAGCGAGCCGACCAGCTTTGCCCCACCGCGTCGGCCGGCGGCGCCTTCACTTACGCCGGAACAGGCCGGCGTCAGCCGCGGCTGGCTGAGCGAATTGCTCAACCGCGCCTCACGCGACGAGGATGAAGCGCAACGCGATCTGCGCGAGCCCGCGCGCGGCCCTGAGGAACGCACGCCACGCCACAGCATCGAGTCGCTCGATTCATTGTCGGTCGACATCGCCCGCATGATCGACCACGATGCGGCCGCCGATCTGTGGGACCGCTACAAGCGCGGCGAGCGCAACGTCTTCACCCGCCGGCTCTATACCTTGCAGGGCCAGAAGGCATTCGACGAGATCCGCCGCAAGTATCGCGCCGACCGCGAGTTCAAGCAGACGGTGGATCGCTACATCGGCGAGTTCGAGCGGCTGCTCGAGGAAGTCTCGCGCGACGATCGCGGCCAGGTGGTGGCGCGCACGTATCTCACCTCGGAAACCGGCAAGGTCTACACCATGCTGGCGCATGCGGCGGGGCGCTTCGACTAAGGCTGCTTGCGGCGCTGCACGAAATTTAGGCGAGGCGGACCTAATTGGCCCGCCTCTGCCATTTTCACGGCTTGCAAACGCAAATTACGAATTGCCACGGGCGGCCAACTATCGGATAGTACGCGGGATCGGCGTGCCGGCGTGGGGCGACGTTGCGCTGACGGTTCAGACTGACCGCCACAAGAAAAGAAATAACAGGCGGTGTGGAGGGGTTACTGAAGGCGTCGATTGGCGCCAAAAACAACGAGGCTATTCTGGGAGGAAAAGCCATGAAGCGCGTACTTGCTGCGCGTGCATTTGTTGCACGCGGACTGACGGTGGGTCTGTTTGCCGCATGCGTTCTCGGCCTGTCGGGTTCAGCCGCCTGGTCGCAACAACCCAAGGACATCAAGTGGGGCACCGGCCCGGTCGGCTCATCGGGCCACAAGGCGCTCGTGGTGCTTGCCGACGTGCTCAACAAGGCGATGCCGGAGTTGCGCATCACCGTGCTGCCTTATCCCGGCGCCGTCGGCACCGTGAAGGGTTTCGCCACCGGCGACATCGACGGCTATTACGGCTCGGACGTGGCGCTGAAGGAATTGGCCGCCGACACCGGCCGCTTCAAGGGCTTCAAGTCGCACATCAAGGTGGAGCCGGTTCAATCGTTCTGGTGCTACACGCTCGATGTCGGCCTCGCGATCAAGGCGAGCGACCGCGACACCATTAAGAAGTGGGAAGATCTGAGCGGCAAGGACGTCTATACCGGCCCGCTGCCGTTCGACACCCGCCTGCATCTCGAGAACGCGATGAAGGCGGCCGGCGTCAAGCACATCTACAAGCAGGTCGACCTGTCGACCGCCGGCTCGCAGCTGCAGTCCGGCTCGATCAAAGGCATGATCATTTACGCCGCCGGCGGCGAGACGCCAGCGCCGTGGATCGCGGAGGCTTCGCTTGCGGTCGATTGGGCGGCGCTCAATCCGAGCCCGGATGAATTGGCCAAGCTGAAGGCTGCCGGCTTCGCCAGCGAGCAAGTCGATCCGAACAACTTCCACAAGAAAGAAGCCTACGTCAAAAAGATCACGCTGCTGCCGTTCTACTGGGGCTTCGACCTCGGCATGAACATCTCGACCGACGAGATGTACAAGATGCTGACCATCATCGAGCAGCACGCCGACGAGCTTGCCAAGGCCGATCCGAGCTTCAAGCAGATCGGCGGCGGCAAGATGGCGGAATTCCAGAAAATGGCGTTGGAATCGACCTACAATCTTGTGCCGATCCATCCCGGTCTCGCCAAGTACCTGAAGGCGAAGAACCAATGGGACAGCAAGTTCGACTCCCACGTCGCCAAGGCGACGATGTGAGGGTTTGATCCCTTGTTCGGCTGACACAACGAGGCGGGCGTGCAAATGCGCCCGCCTCTTTTCGAATCCGGAGAGATAATGGGCCCGCTATGACCGACACCACGGCTCAACCCCGTTCGCCGCTCGCCCTCGACTGCATCTATTACGCGACTGCAATCGGGTTCGCGCTCTACATGTTTTACTATTACTGGACGGGCGCCGGCGGTGAGACCCTGCTGGCAATGGGCGTCATTCCCGTCACCTACGTGCTGTTCACGCTGCAATCGCTGCGGCAAAACGAGCTTTACCCGACGCTGCCGCGCACCGCCAATTACGTGATCGCGGCGGTCTATTGCCTGTTCTCGATCTATTGCTCCTACTACATGACCACCAATTACATTTCGCTCGGCACCGAGCGCTCCGGCATGCCGGACGTGGCCGATCTCGTCGTCGGCGGCCTGATGACGCTGCTGATCATCGAATACGCGCGCAAGCGCCACGTGCCGCTGTTCATCCTCACCATCATCCTGGTGCTCTACGCGGTCTACGGCTACGTGGTGCCGGGCATGTTCTACCACGCCGGTCTGTCGTGGACGCGCGTCATCGGCGCGAGCAGCATCGAGATGGAAACGGGCATTTTTGCCCGCTTGCCGCAGATCGCCCTTACCGTCATCGGATCGTTCCTACTGGTGTTGAGCTTGCTGCGCGGCTTCGGCTGCGTTGACTCGCTGCTGCGCGCCACCAAGCGCGTCGCCATCCGTTCGCCGCACGCCATCCCGCAGTCGGCGGTGATCGGCTCGATGGCCATCGGCACGGTGAGCGGCTCCGGTGCTGCCAATTCGATCACCGTCGGCTCCGCCACCATTCCAGCCATGATCCAGGCCGGCCTGCCGCCGGCGACCGCGGCGGCGATCGAGAATTCATCGTCGATGGGCGGGCAATTGATGCCGCCGGTCATGGGCATCGCCGCCTTCCTGATGGCGGAATTCCTCGGCGTCGATTACTTCGACGTGGTGGCGCGCGGCTGGGTGCCGGCGCTGATCTACTACATCTCCGTCTCGACGTCGGTTTACCTGCTGGCGACCTTCTACCACACCCACATGATCGTCGATCCGACCGCCAAACGGCTCGACTGGCGCGACAAGGTCAATCTCGGCGCCTTCGTCGTCGTGGTCGGCGGCCTGGTGACGCTGATGGCGACCATATTCCTGGCGCCGATGTTCGCTGCGCTCTATATGTTCTGCGCCGCGGGTACCGGCCTCGTTGTCATCCACGTCGTTTCGCTGCTGCGTCAGTGGTCGTTTCGCGAATTCATCAAACCGTTGCAGCGCGTGCTCGATTCCTACATCGACATGATCACCGACATCGCGCTGCTGCTGGCGACGCTGTCGATCATGACCGGCGCGCTGGTGATCACCGGCGTGCCGACCAAGCTCGGCGCGCTGCTGGTGGACGCCGCCGGCATCAACATGGCCGCCATGGTGGTCATGGCCTTCATCTTCGGCGCCATCCTCGGCACCGGCCTGCCGCCGGCGCCGGTCTATATTCTGGTCGCCATCGTGATCGGGCCGCCCTTCATCAAGATCGGCGTCAATCCGTGGGTGGTGCACTTCTTCGCCTTCTTCATCGGCGTGTTCGGCGAGCTCACGCCGCCGACCTCGATCACCGCGGCGATCACGTCGAAAATAGCCAACGCCTCGTTCTACACCACGCTGTGGCGCTCGGTGCAGATCTGCGTGTCGCTATTCACGCTGATGGCCGGCGTCTTCGTTCACCCCGAGCTGGTGGTGACGCCGGGCATGGCACAGATGGGCGCGGCTTATCTGGTGCTGGTCTCGACGCTGGGCATCACCTTCACCCTGCAAGCGACCTATTCCGAGACGCGGGCCGTCGATCTCGCCGTGCGGGCGGTGCTCGCCGCCATGTCGCTCTTTGTCCTGCTCTCGTTCAACAACATCGCCGCCGACATCGTTTCAATCGGCATCATCGGCGTGATCGCCTACTGGGTGGTGGTCCGACGCAAGATCGTCGGCGGCGCCACGCCGCCGGTCACGGTGGTGCTCGACCCCTCGCTGGCGGCGGCGGAGATCAGCAACGTCCCGCTCGGCAGAATGAGCTAGACACCCCGCCCGCCGCGTCGGCGCCGCCGCTTTGCACTGCTAGCTGCGCGCCTCCGCGCCCTGGCTCGCCCGTGAGCGGGTGCCGTGGAAGTAAGCGCGCAGCCACGGGTGCTTGGAGGCGAGCATGGTGTCCATGTCGCCGGTCGCGATCACTTTGTGGTCCGCCAACACCGCGATGCGGTCGCAGACGGTGTGCAGGCTGTCGAGATCGTGCGTGACCATGAACACCGTCAGCCCCAGCGTTCGCTGCAATGTGGCGATCAACTCGTCGAAATCGCCGGCGCCGATCGGATCGAGCCCGGAGGTCGGCTCGTCGAGGAAGACGATTTCGGGGTCGAGCGCGAGCGCGCGCGCCAGGGCCACGCGCTTGGTCATGCCGCCGGACAACTCGGCGGGAAACTTATCCAGCGCGCTCACGTCGAGCCCGACCATCTCCAGCTTGGCGATCGCCAATTCATTGAGCAGCTCTTCCGGGAGCTTGAGATATTCGCGGATCGGGAATTGCAGGTTCTCGCGCACCGTCAGCGAGGAGAACAGCGCGCCCTGCTGGAACAGCACGCCCCAGCGCCGCTCGACCGCGTGCCGCTCATCGTCGGTGGCGGTCGCGAGATCGACGCCGAATACGCTGATCTTGCCGGAGCGGCGCGGCAACAGGCCGATGATGGTGCGCATCAGCACCGACTTGCCGGCGCCGGAGCCGCCGACGAAGCCCAAGATCTCGCCGCGATAGACGTCGAGATCGACGTGATCGAGCACGATGTGGTCGCCGAAGCCGACCACCAGGTCGCGCACCGCGATGACGACGTCCTTGCCGTTGCCCGAAGCCATCGCTCACATCCCGATCGAGGCGAAGAAGATGGCGAACAGCCCGTCGAGCACGATCACCAAAAAGATCGATTCCACCACCGAGGCGGTGGTCTGCAGGCCGAGCGACTCGGCGCTGCCCTTCACGTTCAAGCCTTCGACGCAGGCCACCACGCCGATCACCAGCGCCATGAACGGCGCCTTGATGATGCCGACCTTGAAATGGTCGAGCGAGATCGCCTCGTGCAGCCGTTGCAGGAAGATCGAGGGCTCGATGCCGCCGTACAGCCAGCACACCAGTCCGCCGCCATAGAGCGCCGCCATCGAGCCAAGGAAGGTCAAAATCGGCACGCCGATGATCAGCGCCACGATGCGCGGCAGGATCAGCACCTCGACCGGATCGAAACCCATGGTGCGCAGCGCGTCGACCTCCTCGCGCATCATCATCGAGCCGAGCTCGGCGGTGTAGGCGCTGCCCGAGCGGCCGGCCACCATGATGCAGACGATCAGCACGCCGAGCTCGCGCAGCACCAGAATGCCGACCATGTCGACCACATAGATGTCGGCGCCGAACTTGCTGAAATGGAAGATGCCCTGCTGCGCGATGATGCAGCCGACGAGGAAGGTGATGAGCAGAATGATCGGCACGCCGCGCCAGCCGACAAGGTCGAGCTGATGCACCATGGAAGTGAAGCGGAACGTGCGCGGGCGCACCGCCACGCGCAGCAGCACGACGCTGAGCGCGCCCAGCATGTTGACGAAGGCGTTGAAGGTGTGGCCGACCGAGGCGATGCTGTGGCCGATCGCGGCCAATACATAGGCGACTTGGTTGGGGCGGGCGAGCGCGGGCTTTTCCAGCTCGACGCCGTGCACCTCGTCCACCAGCCGCCGGTAGTCTTCCTTGAGGCCGGTCACGCGGGTGGCGGCGCCGCGGTCGGCAAAGGTGCGCATCAGCTTCTCCAGCAGCCAGGCGCCGAAGGTGTCGAGGCGCTCGACCGCGCCCATGTCGATTGCGACTTCTTTGATACCGGCTCGCTTGGTCTCGGCATCGATGCTGGCCTGCAGCACCCGCGCATTCTTGGCGATCCAGTCGCCGGTGCCGGCGAGCGTGAGCCGGGCGCCATCAATCTTGCCTTCGAGCAATGTTTCGCCGTTCACGCGCGTGGCCTCTAAATTGTGGCCGAATATCCGGCCGGACCGCATTTAGCGTTCCGAATCCCGCCTTTTCGGGGCAGGGTCAACGCGGGCCGCCATACTTGACCATTGCATGCGAGCCTGTCGAGGGTTGTTCCGCCCATGGATGTCGCCAAGCCTTTGACCCTTTCGCTTGCGGTCGAGCGCTGGCCGATCGCCGGCTCGTTCACGATCAGCCGCGGCGCCAAGACCGAGGCTGTCGTTGTGGTGGCAGAGCTTGCCGACGGCAGACGTCGCGGACGCGGCGAATGCGTGCCCTATTCGCGCTACGCGGAAAGCATCGCCAGCGTCAGCGCGCAAATCGAGGCCATGCGCGCGCATCTCAGCGGCGGCCTCACCCGCGACGCGTTGCAACGGGCTATGCCGCCCGGGGCGGCGCGCAACGCGCTCGACTGCGCCTTCTGGGATCTGGACGCCAAGCGTGCCGGGCGTCCGGTGCATGAACTGGCAGGGCTGCCGGCCCCGCAGCCGGTCACCACCGCCTATACGATCTCACTGGCGAGCCCGGCCGACATGGCCAAAGCAACCGCGAAGGCTGCCGGCCGCGCGCTGCTGAAGATCAAGCTGGGCGCGCCCGGCGATCCTGAGCGCATCGCCGCGGTGCGGGCGGCGGCACCCGCGACGGCGCTCATCGTCGACGCCAACGAGGGCTGGGACGAGGACAACCTCACCGCCAATCTGGCCGCCTGCGCCAAGGCCGGCGTCGTGCTGGTCGAGCAGCCGCTGCCGGAAGGCAGCGACGGCGCGCTGGCGCGCATCAAGCGGCCGATCCCGGTCTGCGCCGACGAGAGCGCGCATGACCTTACCTCGTTACCGGCGCTCGCCGGCCGCTATGACGCGGTCAACGTCAAGCTCGACAAGGCTGGCGGCCTGACCGAAGCGCTGAAAATGGCGGCGGAGGTGGAGCGGCTCGGCTTCACCCTCATGCTCGGCAGCATGGTGGCAACCTCGCTGTCGGTCGCGCCGGCCATGCTGGTTGCCCAGAAGGCCCGCTTTGTCGACCTCGACGGGCCGCTGCTGCTCGCCGGCGACCGGCCCAATGGCCTCGTCTACCGCGACAGTCTGGTCTATCCGCCGACGCCCGCTTTGTGGGGCTGATACTTCCCGGCGCTTGACCTTCGTCAATGCGGCCACGTGCGGTTGCAGGCATTCAAGCACGATGTCGTCGGACCATACCAGCGAAGCCCAGCCGAAAGCCTCGGCCATCGCCCAGCGCCTGCTGGCGCATGCGCGGCTTTGCGAGCAGATCGCGCGCGAGTGCTGGAACGAGGAAACCGCGAAAAAACTGCGGCTGATGGCGCGCGATTGCGCCCAAACGGCAGCCCAAATCGCGCCTTTGCGCGAGACAAACCACTCCACACGGCACTGAGTGGCGATGATTAAAATTGAATCGAAGTGTGGAGTTCCAGCAACTATTTGACCTCGTTCACGAATCGTCCGGCCTTTTTGGTTAACCAAGTCTTTCCGCGAATCCCCCTTTCGCGTAGACTTGGGTCAAACTCGCCTCAAGGGAAAAGGCGGGACATAAATTTAAACGGGGACGGGGGTCATGCGAATTCGCGGCCTGGTTCTGTGCGCCGCACTGCTGGCGTCCGGCCTCGTCCCGGCGTCGGCGACCATGCGCATTGCCGAGGACCGCGGCGGCCAGATCGGCCATTACCTGCAAGCCTTCGCCCTGCTGCGCTCGACCGGCGAGGACGTGGTGATCGACGGCAACTGCCTCTCCGCCTGCACGCTAGTGCTGGGCCTGATCCCGAACAACAAGATCTGCGCGACCGAAAACGCCCGCTTCGGTTTCCACGCCGCCTGGATGCCGGACCGCGACGGCCGCCCCGTCACCAGCACGATGGGCACGCGCGCGCTGTGGAATATCTATCCGACCTCGGTACGGCACTGGATCAACCGGCACGGCGGGCTGTCGCGCAAGATGATCTTCCTGGAAGGCCACGATCTCAACGGCATCGTGCGCACTTGCGCGGCGACGCCGCGTACCCATGCGGCGCAGGAGCGGTCAAGCCACCGCTACGCGTCGCGTCACCCGGTTCGCTACGTAAGCGGCACCGCCGCCAGCGATCGCCGCTGACGCCATCGCCGCGTAGGCGAGACTGCCGAACGCCCCATACAGCACGCCGGCGAGCGCGGTCGCGCCGGCCATCGTCGTGCCGACGGCGATCGCGATATGCCCTTGCGCGCTGGCGCCCTGCCCGGGCGGCGCCTTGGCGGCGAGGAAGCCGAGCGTGCCGAGATGGGTGGCGCCGAAGGATGCCGCGTGCAGCAGCTGCAACAGCGGCAGCAGCGCGACCGGCGGGCTGAGCGCCATCGCCACCCAGCGCACGGCGCCGCCAGCGGCGCCCACGATCAGCAGCACCGGCGGTTGGAAGAACGGCGGCAGCCGCGCCTGCAGCGCGAACAGCACAATCTCGGCGATCACGCCGAGTGCCCAGAGCGCAGCGATGGCCGTGCCGTCGAGGCCGAGTGCGCGCCATTGCAGCGCCGAGAAGCCGTAATAGACCGCATGGCTCGCCTGGATCAGGCTTGCCGCCACCAGCACGGCGACGAAGGCGGGATCGCGCAGCAGATTGCGGCGCGCGGGCGGTGAGGCGGCCGGCGGCGCCGTGTGCACCGGGGCGAGCGAGCAGGCCACGGCGGCGGTGATCAGGCTCGCGCCCACGATCAGCCAGATCAGATAGCGCGCGGAAACGATATCGGTCGCAAAGCCGGCGGCGAACGTGCCGAGGATGAAGGCGGCCGAGCCCCACAGCCGCACCGGCCCATAGGCGCGGCCGCGCGCGGCCAGGCCCTTGAGCGCATAGGTCTCCGATAGCGGCATCAGCGGCGTGTAGGAAAGCGACGCCAGCGCATAAGCAATCAATATGGCGGTCGGGCCGCCGGCCAAGGCCACCAGCAGGAAGCCAGCAACGCTTCCCGTAGCCGTCAGCACGATGGCCGTGCGCAAGGCGTCATACCGGTCGGCGGCGCGCGCGATCAGCGGAATGGCGAAGACGCGCGCCAGCAACGGCGCCGCCAACACCACGCCGATCATCTGCGCATCGAGCCCCTTGGCCTTCAGCCACACCGGGAAAAAAGGCAATTGAATGCCGGATACGACGAACATGGCGGCATAGAGCGCCGCCAGCCGCGTCGCGAAGCCCAATTGGTAGCTGGAAATGGGCCGCATCCTTGGGGCGCGCTCTCTCCGCTGGCCGAATCACGCCGCCGATTGATAAACGGGACTATGCGCATGATCTCGAAAAGTGGGAACCGCTTTTCGGACAGGATCGTGCGTCACTAAAGAGCGAATGCACATGGCCCAAGAGGCTTTGGCGCCTGCTGCCGGCGCGCCGAGCGAGGACGAATACCAGACCTTTTGCGCCGCGCTGTCCGCCAGCGCGCGCGGCCGCGCTTTTCTCGCCGAATATGCCCGCCGCCACCGCGGCGCCGACACCGAGGTGCTGCTGGCGGCGCTGGCGCGGCTGGAGGCGCTGATGCGCCTGCAGCGCGCCGATACGCGCAACGACCTGCGCGCGCTGCTGGCCAGCATCCGCAAGGCGCGGCCGGATATCGAGGCGAGCGCGCTGCCGGCGCGGGCGGCCAAGTTTGCGCTGTTGCTCAATCTGCTGGAGCGCCGCCTCATGGCGCTGGCGGAGACCGATGCGCCGCCAGCGGGCGATGCGCGCCTTGCCGTGGTGCCGGCGCCGGAGGAGCCCGAGCTGCCGATCCCCTCGCCGGCCGCCACGCCGGCGCTGACGCTGGCGCATGACCGCGGTCCGCTGCGGCATGCGCCGTCGCACGCTGCCGGCGCCGTTATCATCCCCGAAGTGACCTGGCTTGACGGCCCGCCGCCCGAGGCCGCCGAATTCCTCGATGGTCCCCGTGACAGTGCGGCGGCGCCGAGCATTGCCGAGAAGGTCGCCGCCATCATCCCGGAACCGGACGCGAAGCCCGTGGCGGCGGGCCCCCCGCGCGCCGCCACGCCATTGCCGCCGCCCGCCGATCCGCTGGAGTCGCTGCTGCTGCTGAGCGAAGAGGAGCGGCTGGCGCTGTTTACGTAGCACCTCTCCGCCTCATCCTGAGGAGCGCACGAAGTGCGCGTCTCGAAGGATGGGCGGCCTATGGTTCGAGACGCGTCGCTCACGCGACGCTCCTCACCATGAGGCCGATTGAGGTCGCCGGGACGACGGTCAGTGGGCAATCAGCTTCGCAAACAATTCCGCGTCGACATTGCCGCCCGACAACACGCTGGCCACGACCTTGCCTTTGACGTCGAGCTTGCCCGCGAGCAGCGCGGCCAGGCCGATGGCGCCGCCAGGCTCCACCACCAGCTTGAGTTCCGCGAAGGCATAGCGCACCGCGGCTGCGACTTCGTCGTCGGTAACGGTAAAGCCGCGCCCGATCAGTTGCCGCGTGATCGGGAAGGTCAGCTCGCCGGGCGTGGCGGTCATCAGCGCATCGCAGATGGTGCCGCTCATGCGCGGGTTGGTCTCGCGCTGGCCGCTGGCGAAGGAGCGCAAGGTGTCGTCGAAGCCTTCCGGCTCGACGATATAGAATTCGGCCGACGGCGCCTTGGCCGAGATGCCGAGCGCAACGCCGGAGGCGAGCCCGCCGCCCGAGGCGCCGATCACCACGATCTGCGGACGCAGGTTGAGCCAGCGCAGATCCTCGACGATCTCGGCGCCGATGGTGCCCTGCCCGGCGATGATGAGCGGATCGTCATAGGGCGGCACCAGCGTGGCGCCGCGCTCGGCCACGATCTCTTTGGCGATCGCGGCGCGGTCCTGCGTGTTGCGGTCGTACAGCACGATTTCGGCGCCGAGCGCCGCGGTGCGCGCGCGCTTGGCGAGCGGCGCATCGCTCGGCATCACGATGGTCGCGCGCAGCCCCAGGAGCTTCGCCGCCGCAGCCACCCCTTGCGCGTGGTTGCCGCTCGAATACGCGACGACGCCGGCGGCGCGGCGCTCCGCGGGAATCGAGGAAATCTTGTTGTAGGCGCCGCGGAATTTGAACGAGCCGGTGCGCTGCAGCGTCTCGGCCTTGAGGAAGACGCGCGCGCCTAACAGTTCATCGAGTACCGGCACGTTGATCAGCGGCGTGCGCACGGCAACGCCGGCCAAGCGCTTGGCGGCGGCCGCGATATCGCCACCGTCCGGCAGGACTGGTTTGTCGATAATGCCCATGAAGACGAGGCTAGTGCCGCAAATTGTGACTGTCATCAGCAGCGAAAGCGGATGACTCGGTAATCCGTGCCGAGCCGTTCGAGAACCGCTGCGGCGTGTTGGATTCGCCGCTTCCGCGCGCAATGACAAGCTGTGGATTTCGCTGGGCGCGGTCTCATAATCGGCCCGCCCATCTTCGGGGAACGGCGGTCATTCGCGGGTTTTGGCGCGAATTGGCTTGGGCGCGAATGATCCGAAGCGGGCATCGGAAATTCGCTGACGCCAAGTTGCACATTTTTGCTATGCTCGGCCCTGGGCAAGTTTATGCCAGCCGATCCACAGCACGTTTCGGGAGGGCGACATGACCGACGTGAAATGGGCAATTAAAGCGCGCGAATTTGTAAATTGTAACTGCTCCTACGGCTGTCCGTGCCAATTCGATGGGCTGCCGACCTACGGCCATTGCGAGGCGGTCGCAGGCATGCAGATCGATCAGGGCAACCACGGCGACACTCGGCTCGACGGATTACGGTTTGTCGGCATGTTCCGCTGGCCCGGCGCGATCCACGAAGGGAAAGGCGAGGCGGCGGTTGTCATCGACGAACGGGCGACCGAACCGCAGCGCGGGGCTTTGTTGCGTATTCTCAGCGGCCAGGATACCGAGCCAGGCGCCACCATCTTCCAAGTGTTCTCGACCACTCTGGAGAAGGTCCACGAACCGATATTCGCTCCGATCGACTTCGAGGTCGATATCGACGCTCGCAGGGGCCGGCTGGTGGTGCGGGGCGTCACCGAAGGTCGCGGCGAACCGATCAAGAACCCGATCACAGGCGCCGAGCACCGCGCCCGCATCGACATTCCGGATGGATTTGAGTACTCGTTGGCCGAGATCGGTCGTGGTTGGACGACGGTGTCGCGTCCAATGAAATTCAAGCTCAGCGATTCCTACGCGCAGTTCGCTCATGTCAATCTTTGCCAGAGCGGCATCGTGCGCTGACGAACGATGAGTGCCACGCTAGAAGCCGTACTGCGGCGCGATCGCGCCGTCGTCATCGCTGCACTCGTTACCATCACTGCGCTGGCCTGGGCCGATCTCGTTTGGCTTGCCAATGACATGTGGATGGGCGGTATGGACATGACCGGCTTCCGCATGATTCCGGCTGGCCAAGGCTGGATGATGCCGGCGAGCGCGCCCTGGCAGCCGATCGAGTTCGGCGCTGTCTTCCTGATGTGGGTCGTCATGATGATTGGCATGATGACGCCCTCGGCCGCGCCGATGATCCTTCTCTATGCGCGCGTCGGCCGTCAGGCGGCCCTTGACGGGCGCCCGCTCGCTGCGAGCGCATGGTTCGCGTCCGGCTATCTGCTGTCGTGGACCGCATTTTCGCTTGCGGCGACTTCCGCTCAGTGGGCGCTGGAGCGAGCCGCGCTTATCGACCCAATGATGCAATCCAACAGTAACATCCTCGGTGGCATCGTGCTGATCGCCGCCGGCCTCTATCAGTGGACGCCGCTCAAGGATGCGTGTCTGTCGAATTGCCAGGCACCTCTCACTTTTATCATGCAACACGGCGGTTTTCGCCACGAGGCAGGCGGTGCATCCTTGCTGGGATTCCGCCACGGTCTATATTGCGTCGGATGCTGCTGGGCCGTGATGCTGCTTTTGTTTGTCGGCGGCGTCATGAATCTTCTCTGGATTGCCGCTCTTTCAGTTCTGGTCTTGCTGGAGAAAGTATTGAGGTTCGGCGGCCTCGTTGCGCAATTGGCCGGGCTCGCCTTCCTCGTGGGCGGCGCGTGGTTGTTGTTCGGATATCCCTAAGCCCTGCGCCGCATGCGGCATATTTTATGAACGCGCGCCGAGCTTACGCCGCCATCACCGCGCCCCGCCCAGCGCTCTGGCGAGCGCTCTTCATCGCCTCCGCCACGTGGGTGAGGAAGATGCGCGCGCTCGCTTCCCAGGTCATCCTCAGCGCGAAGGCGCGGCATTCCTCGCGCGAGCATTCCAGCGCTTCCATGCAGGCGCGCTGCAGGTTGTCGTCGAGCCGGCCGACCGGCGCTTCCCCGATGACGTCGCGCGGCGCCGCCGCCGGAAAAGCAGCGACCGGCACGCCGCTCGCCTGCGCTTCCAGCAGCACCAGGCCGAAGGTGTCGGTGCGGCTCGGGAACACGAAGGCATCGGCGGCGGCATAGATCTCCGCCAGCGCCTCGCCCTGACGCGCGCCCAGAAACACGGCTTTGGGATATTGCCGCGCCAGGCCGGTGCGCGCCGGCCCGTCGCCGACCACCACTTTGCTGCCGGGCAGATCGAGCGCGAGGAAGGCTTCGACATTCTTTTCGACCGCCAGCCGCCCGACGGTGAGGAAGATCGGGCGCGGCAGGTCGATCGCGCGCTCTTGGCGCGGGCGGAACAGCTCGGCGTCGACGCCGCGCGGCCAGATCTTCACGTTACGGAAGCCGCGGTCGGTGAGTTCGGTGGCGAGCGTCGGCGTCGCCGCCATCACGGCGGCGCCGGCGCTGTGGAAGCGGCGCAGCCAGGCCCAGGTCATCTCGCGCGTCCAGCGCTCTGGCAGCGGCAGCCGCTCGGCGAGATAGTCGGGAAACAGCGTATGGAAGCTGGTGGTGAACGGCAAACCGCGGCGAATGCAGACGCGGCGCATGGCGTGGCCGATCGGGCCTTCGGTGGCAATGTGGATGGCGTCGGGCGCAATCTTGCCGAGCCGGCGCTCGACCGCGCCCGGCCGCGTCAGCGCCAGGCGGATTTCCGGATAGCTCGGCATTGGCAGCGTGCGGAATTCGTTGGGCGTCAGGAATTCGACTGTCGCGTCGAGCTCCGGCGCCTCGCGGGCCATATGGCCCAGGGTGCGCACGACGCCATTGACCTGGGGATGCCAGGCATCGGTGGCGACGAGGATTTTCATGCTGCCTTTCCCCTCATGGTGAGGAGCGCCGCGAAGCGGCGCGTCTCGAACCATGAGGCCGTTGACTCGCGGCCATCCTTCGAGACGCCACGCTTGCGCGCGGCTCCTCAGGATGAGGCCCGCGAAATGCGGCGGGGATCGTGCTGCTCACGCCGCGCGTTGCTCCGCCACCTCAGCGGCGGCCGGCTCGCTGCCGTGCCCGCTGTGTGTCCAGGTGATGATCTCGAACACGCCGTCGTGGCCTTCCGCCACGGCGGTGCAGCTTTCGACCCAGTCGCCGCAGTTGATGTAGCGGATGCCGAAGTCGTTATGGATGGCGGGGGTGTGGATGTGGCCGCAGATGACGCCGTCGGCTTTGTAGCGGTGCGCCTCGGTGGCGAGCGCCTTCTCGAAGGCGCCGATGTAGTTGACCGCGTTCTTGACCTTGTGCTTGGCCCATTTCGACAGCGACCAGTACGGCGCGCCGAACACGCGGCGGAAGCCGTTGAACAGACGGTTGGCGGTGAGCGCGAAGTCGTAGGCCTTGTCGCCGAGCAGCGCCAGCCACTTCGCCTGCGTCACGATGAGATCGAAGATGTCGCCGTGCACCACCAGATAGCGGCGGCCGTCGGCGCCCTGGTGCACGATATTTTCCACCACCTCGATGCCGCCGAAATGCGTGCCGTAATAGCCGCGCAGGAATTCGTCGTGGTTGCCGGGAATGTAGATGATGCGCACGCCCTTGCGCGCCTGGCGCAAGATCTTCTGCACCACGTCGTTGTGCGGCTGCGGCCAATACCAAGACGAGCGCAGCGCCCAGCCGTCGACGATGTCGCCGACCAGATAGATGGTTTCGGCTTCGTGGTAGCGGAGGAAATCGAGTAGTCTGTCGGCCTGGCAGCCGCGCGTTCCCAGGTGCACGTCGGAGATGAAAAGCGCGCGGTATCGTTTCGTGGCGGGGTCCGTCACGCTGTCCTTTTCGCCTTGCTGAGGATCATGCGGATTGGATAGCAAGCCAGCGTCTCAGGATTGTGACAGTCTTATTAACCCTTTGTTAACTCTCACAACCTTTATGCCGTCGCGGTTTCCCGCATGGCGCGGCGGAAACGCACCAGCGTGTAGAAGGCGTTGACTTTGCGCCGCTCGATCAGCTCGGCGCCGCCATGGTTTTCGGCCCAGGCGGCCAGCCGCTGGAACGGGAACTCCGGCCGCAAGCCGAACGGCTGAGCTTTCCGCGCCAGCAGCCGCTCGACCGCGGCGGCGAGGCCTTTTTCCGAGTAGAGATGGTTGACCAGAATGATCTGTCCGCCCGGCTTGAGCACGCGCGCGCATTCGCTCAATACGCGCTCCGGGTCTTCGACCAGCGTGATGACGAACTGGCCGACCACGCAATCGAAGCTGGCGTCGGGATAGGCCAGAGCGTGCGCATCCATCACCGTCAATTCCTTGACGAAGGGATAGCGGCCGCTCTCCAGCCGCTCGCGCGCGCGTGCGATCATCGGCTCCGACATGTCGATGCCGGTGATTTCGGTGGCGGCGTCGTAGTCGTCGAACGACAGCCCGGTGCCGACGCCGATCTCGAGGATGCGCCCGCCCGCTTCGCGCGCGGCCCGCGCCGCCGCCCGCCGTCCGTCGACGAAAATCGGCCCGCACAGCCGGTCGTAGACCGGCGCCCAGCGGGCATAGGCTTTTTCCATCACCTGGCGTTCGGGATCGCGTTGCATCTGGCCCCTCGCGAATCGATTGCGGTTCATTCGCGACGAGGTAGCAACTCCGTGCGACAGTCAGGCGACGCGTTCGTTCGTCATGGTCGGGCTTGTCCCGGCCATCCCGCTTAGGCTGGCACTGTGCATCCCTGAGCGGGGTCACCGGGACAAGCCCGGTGACGACACCGCTTTATCTTGACGCTTCGCGCTGCCCACCCGACACTCGCCGCGAAACGTCACGCCAAAGAGGAACCCCTATGGATCTGGGAATTGCCGGCCGCAAGGCGATCGTCTGCGCCTCGAGCCGGGGCTTGGGCAAGGCCTGCGCGCGCGCCTTGGCGGAAGCCGGCTGCGAGGTCGTGGTCAACGGCCGCGATGCCAAGAAGCTGGAGGCCGCCGCCGCCGAGATCGCCGGTTTGACCGGCGCCAAAGTCACCCCGGTCGCCGCCGACGTGGCAACGCCGGAGGGCCAGAAGGCGCTGCTCGCCGCCTGCCCGCAGCCCGATATCCTGATCAACAACAATGCCGGCCCGCCGATGCGCGATTTCCGCGAGCTGACGCGGCAGCAGATGCTCGACGGCGTGATCGCCAACATGGTGGTGGCAGTCGAATTGATTCAGAAGGTGATCGACCCGATGACGCAGCGCCGCTTCGGCCGCATCGTCAACATTACCTCCGGCTCGGTGAAGATGCCGCTCGCCGGCCTCGATCTGTCCTCGGGCGCGCGCGCAGGCCTCACCGGCTTTCTCGCCGGCGTCGCGCGCACGGTGGCGGACAAGAACGTCACCATCAACAACATGCTACCGGGCGCCTTCGATACCGACCGGCTGCGCTCGACGCTAAGCAAGACCGCCGAGCAGAAGGGCAAGAGCGTGACGCAAGTGGCGGCCGACCGCATCAATACCATTCCCGCCAAACGCTTCGGCGACCCGGCCGAGTTCGGCGCCGCTTGCGCATTCTTATGCTCGGCGCAGGCCGGCTACATCACCGGCCAGAATTTGCTGATCGACGGCGGCACCTTCAACGGCGCGTTCTAAGAACTGCCTCCGCGGGCCGGACGAGGGATCGCGCGCGATGCGGTATTGCTCTACTATTGGCCCGACCGGCCGCCGTCATGCCCAAGCACGACCCCATCGCCGAAGTGCCAACACCGGTCGAGGTGCGCGCGGCACTTGAGGACATTGTCGAGAGCGAAGGATTTCGCGCCTCGCCGCAGCTTGCCGCCTTTCTGCGCTTCGTGGTCGATGCCGCGCTCGAGGGCAAGAGCGACCGCATCAAAGGCTATACGATCGGCGTGGAGGCGCTCAAGCGGCCCCTGAATTTCGACCCGCAGATCGATCCAATCGTGCGAGTGGAGGCGACGCGGCTGCGGCGCGCCATGGAGCGCTATTATTCCGGAGCCGGCGCGGACCAGCGGGTGCGCATCTCGCTTGCGCGCGGCAGCTATGTCCCGGCGTTTTCCTATCGTCGGGCAGAGCGCGGCACGGCGGTCGCGGAGGATGAACTGCCGCCGGGCAACGGCATGCCGACGCTGCTGGTGCAGCCGTTCGATTTGCTCACCGCGTCGGACGGCCATGCGGTCTCGGCCAACTCGCTGCACGAAAAACTATGCGACGCGTTTACGCGCTTCGACACCATCAACATTGTCGCGGGCGAAGCCGGCGCGGCCGCCAAGCCCGATCACGACTATGAGCTCATGGGCTCGGTCGAATATCGCGGCGACGGCACCACCAGCGTGCGCTTCCGGCTGCTCGATAACAGCGACGGCACCGTGCATTGGGCGCGGGTGTTCGACAGGTTGCGCGCGGGCGAAGACCGCGCCGCCACCGAGGATGCCATCGTCACCGAGCTTGCCGCCGTGCTGGTGCAGCCGTTCGGCGTCATCCGCGCCCATAGCCGCCGCAAACATCTCGCCACCGGCGCCGGCGATCCGCGCTACCGCGGTATCGTCGAAGCCTCGGAATCGTTCCGCTCCTTCGACCGCGATCAGCACATGCGCGCCCGCGCCAGCCTTGAGCGGTTGATCGCCGTCCATCCCGATTTTGTCAGCGGCTTTTCGTATCTGGCCGCCCTCTATTTCCGCGAATATCAGTACGGCTACGCCGGACAGCTGGGCGACCCGGCGCTGCTAGACCGGGCGCTGGCGATGGCGCGGCGGGCGGTCGAGCTCAAGCCGGAAAGCTCGCGCGCCTATCAGATTCTGTTCGGCGTGCTGTTTGCCCGCCACGAAGTCGCCGCCGCCTTTGCGGCCGGCGACAAGGCCATCGCGCTCAACAAATACGACACGACCGTGATGAGCGACTACGGCGGGCGGCTGGTCATCACCGGCGAGATCGACCGCGGCATGGATCTGCTGCAACGGGCCGGCGAATTCGGCATCGTGCGTCCGTCATGGCATCATTTTTATATGTTTCTCGGCTGCTATCTGCGCGGCGATCTGGCCAACACCGTTCATCACGCCAATCAGATCACCAACGACGATTACCAGCTCGGGCTGGTCGCGCGCGCGTTGGCCGCAGCCCGGGCCGGCGACCGCGAACGCGCCGCCCGCTCGCTGCAAAGGCTCGCTGCCATCAATCCGGCCTGGAGCGACGATGCGCGCGCGGAGCTCGACCGATTCTTCCCGGTTGGCGAGCTCGCCGACCGCATTGCGCGCGATCTCGCCCAGGCCGGGCTTAAGACGGGCAAACCCGCTGCCGGCTAACGTTCTGAAAACCCGTCGTATTCGGTCCGGTTCGCGCCGCAGATAACGGTAAATTACTCCCGCGCCGCACAACGTCCTGCCAAAAGCTGCCCTAACGGCCGATAGGCCAAATCGAAAACTCGGCAAAGGCAGAATCTTTATGTCCAACGATGCCCGGAACGCCGTCCCCTGCGGGACGGCGGCAAATAACTGCGGCGACACGGCCGAGGCTATGGCGTTCACGCAAAGTCATATCCTGTCGATCCATGAAGTCGCGCGGATGTTTGGAATGTTTACGCTCACATTGCGGCTCTACGAACTGCTCGGCCTGATCCGGCGCAAGCGCGCCGGCCGCGAGCGCGTCTATAGCTGGGTCGATTGCGAGCGGATCGCGCTGCTGATCAAGGCGCGCAAAGCCGGCCTCGCGCTTGCCCGGCTGGTGCCGGTCATCAAGGCGATGGATGACGGCGCGCGCCTGCGCGTGGCGAATGCCGGCCGGCAGAAATGTCTAAGCCTCATCCATGCGCTTGAAATCGATCAGCGGCATCGGCGCGACGTCCTCGGCGAGCTCTACCGGATCGACTGGGAGCTGGCGGAACGGCTTGGTGCGACCGACCAGCGCCACGATGGGCGGGACACCGGGCACGGCTAGAGCCGAAGCACGCGCCTTGGCGCGCCTCACGCCGCCGGCTTGAACTCAACGCCCATGCGCGTCGCCGCGCGCCAGATGACGTGACACGGCTTCTGCAGATGGTCGCTCTCGACCACCAGCACGAAATCGTCGGGCACGCCGAACTGGCTCGCCACTTCCAGGCAGGCGCCGGCGGGCGAGAGATTGCGCACGCGGCAATCGATGCCGCCGGCGCGGTTGAAGCTGATGCTGCCCGCCTTCAACGTGCGGTGACGGACGATCTTGCGTCGCTCTTCCATGACATCCTCCCGTGATGCCACTCGCCTCCCCCTCAAGCGCGAGAGCATAGCCGCGGCGCTTTACCCGATCGTGCAGGCGAACCTCGAAAGACGCGGGATTTCGTTGGCCTTTGCTAACCATGCGCGCGGCCGCCGATGACGCCGCCGCACCGGGTAAAGGCGCGCTATTTACGGTCAATTTACGAGAACGGGCGGCAGCCGGCCCTACAATGGCGCCATGCTGCATTGGCTTGTCGGTAATTGCGACCTGCTCGGCCTGCCCGGGCAAAACTGGATGCTGGTCGTGGCCGGCGTGCTGGCGCTGTACATCGCCGCGCTGGCGATCGGCCGGCGCCGGCAGCGCGCGCTCTAGCCGCCCGCCCCAGGCAGGCCGGGGTTGCCCGGAGCCCCCAGGCCGTCGCATAGTCCGTGGCCTGCCCTGCCTTTCGGCTTCAAACAAAAAACGCCTTTTGGGAGACCGTTATGAAGCTCGTCCGCTATGGCGCGCCCGGCCGCGAGAAGCCCGGCATCATCGACGCCGACGGCAAGATCCGCGACCTATCGCGCGTGGTCAAAGACATCGACGGCGACATGCTCGCCTCCGGCGGTCTCGCCAAGGTCAAAAAGGCCAATCTCAAGCGCCTCAAAGCCGTCGGCGGCAAGCCGCGGCTCGGCCCCTGCGTCGGCCACGTGCGCAACTTCATCGCCATCGGGCTCAACTACGCCGACCACGCCGCCGAAAGCGGCGTGCCGGTGCCGGCGGAGCCGGTGGTGTTCAACAAGGCGCCCTCCTGCATCTGCGGGCCCAACGACAACACGATGATCCCCCAGGGCTCGACCAAGCTCGACTACGAATGCGAGCTCGCCGTCGTCATCGGCAAGCGCGCGCGCTATCTGGCGAAGGACAAAGCGATGGATGCGGTCGCCGGCTATTGCATTTGCAACGACGTGTCGGAGCGCGCCTTCCAGATGGAGCACGGGCAGACCATCTGCAAAGGCAAGGGCGCCGAGACCTTCGGGCCGCTGGGGCCGTGGTTCGTGTCCAAGGACGAGATCAAGAACCCGCAGAAGCTTTCCATGTACACCACCGTCAACGGGCAAAAGCGCCAGCGCGGCTCGACCGCCACCATGGTGTTCGATGTGGCGCACCTGGTCTGGTACCTGTCGCAGATTTTCGTGCTGGAGCCGGGCGACGTGATCGCCACCGGCACGCCGCCGGGCGTCGCCTTCGGCATGAAGCCGGCGCCGGTGTATCTCAAGGCCGGCGACGTGGTCGAGCTCGGCATCGACGGGCTCGGCACGCAGAAACAGAAAATCGTGCCATTCAAGATGTAATCTTCCTTCACCTCCCCCTGGAGGGGGGAGGTCGACCGCTGTCGCGCAGCGACGGCGGTCGGGTGGGGGTGACAACGAAATAAAGCTCACCCCGCTCGCTGCGCTCGCGACCCTCCTCCTTCAGGGAGGGTGAAGAAGTTTACTCCGCCGCCTGCTGCGCGCGGCCGAGCGTGACGCGCGCCAGATCGCGGAACTCGGCGTGGGTGAGCATCTTCTTGTTGTTGAGCGAATGCAGCTTGACGGCTTGCAGCACCTTCATGGCGTCTTCTTCCGACACCTGCATGCCGACGTCTTTCAGCCACATGTTGACCGAGTCGATGCCGCTTCCCTTGCCCATCACCACCTCGGCCGGCGGCTGGCCGACCGCCGACCAGCGGATCGGGAACAGTTCCGTGGCGTTCTTCTCGCCGCAGTTCTTGAACCAGGAGGCGATGATGCCGGATTCGATCTGGTAAAGGCCGGAGCCGACGATCGCCTTGTTGGACGGCACCACCACGCCGGTGAGCCGCTGCACCAGGTTGGCCAGAGGCGTGAGCTTGGTGGTGTCGATGCCGACGTCGACGCCGTACATGGTCTTGAGCGCCATCACGATCTCTTCCATCGGCGCGTTGCCGGAGCGTTCGCCGATGCCGAGCACGGTGGTGTGCATCACCTCGACGCCGAGCGACAGCGCCATGATGGTGTTGGCCACGCCCATGCCGAAGTCCTGGTGGAAGTGCGCCTCCAGCCGCTTCTTGATGCGGCTCTGCACCTGGGTGACGAAATATTTCATGGCGTGCGGCGACAGCACCCCGAAGGTGTCGACCAGCGCCAGCGCGTCCATGTGGCCGTCTTTGCCGACCTTCTCGATCAGGTCGATGGCCCATTTGAGTTCGGCGCGCGAGAAGTCGATGGGGAAGAACACGACCTCGAGGCCGTTCTTGTGCGCGAATGAGGTCGCCTCGATCGAGGTCTCGATCGCCTTTTCCATCGGCCAGCGGTAGGCGAGATCGACCATGTGCTTGGACGAGGGGATTTCCATCACCACGCCGTTGACGCCAGTGTCGATGGCGCGCTGCACGTCTTCCTTCATGCAGCGGGCGAAGGAGAAGATCTGCGGGCCGAGATTGCGCCTGACGATCTCCTTGATCGCCGCGTTGTCGGACGGCGAAACGATCGGCATGCCGGCTTCGATGCGGTGCACGCCGGCTTCCGCCAGCGCTTCCGCAATGCGGATCTTCTCGTCCTTGGAGAGGATGACGCCGGTCTGCTGCTCGCCGTCGCGCAAGGTGACGTCGTGGACCTTGATGGTCTTGGCGAACTTGAAGTCCTTGGTGACTTCCGGCGCGTAGTTCCATTCGCTGACGAACCAGTCGTTGGTCTTCCAGGGGGTCGCACTCATTCGGGTACTCCTCTCGCGTGGCGTGTTG
>Ga0335081_10002100_pt1 | contig 31411 bp, 28 predicted proteins | sample Lox_Sample_35_FD_206713 | JGI IMG/M metagenome (GOLD analysis project Ga0335081, IMG submission 206713) | Soil microbial communities from Loxahatchee National Wildlife Refuge, Florida, United States - Lox_Sample_3.5 | ecosystem: Environmental > Terrestrial > Soil > Wetlands | place: USA...
TTGGGATGAAATATTTCCCTTAGGTGAGAGCCGCGGTGGAACGCCGACAGGCGAGCGCGCCTTGCAAGGCGCGAGCCGCATCCGCAAGGATGCGGAGGATACGGATCAGCGTTTGCCGGCGTTCCGCTATCCTTCTTTGTCTTCTGTCCCTGGCTTTCTTGCAGTTTTGATCGGCGAAGCTGACGTTGCGGCTGAACGAACGGCAGGCACCACCCCTGGCCTTTCATTCCCCGAGCCGGTTTCGCGCTTCACGTGACTGAGATTTGGCAGCACGCGATCCACATGCGATCGCGCGGACAAGGAAGCTCGCCCTTATGGCGTATGCGTTTTCGCAGGCGGGGATGCGTGAGAACCCAGAAGCAGGCCCATCGTCGCCGCGGGCATGATCGCGTATAATCCCGGCAACCAAAGCGGCGAAATAGGGAAGGAACCATGCACGGTACGAAGGAAGCAAGCCGGGCGCCTAAGTCGCGGCACGACGACACGCCCACGCTCGGCGGCAGGAAGATCGTCGACATCAGCCTCGAGCTCGACCCGAAGAATTTCGGCATGCGCACGCCGGCGGGTTTCACCCGGGACCTGCAGTTCGCCATGGAAGTGCTCAAGGAGCACGATGCGCCGGGCGGCGCTGGCCAGATCGTGCGCGGCGTCCATATGCGGCTGCACGCCGGCAGCCACGTCGATGCGCCCGAGCACAACGTGCGCGGCGGCACGCAGATCCATCAGCTGCCGCTGGAGTTCTTCATCGGCGACGCCATCATCGCCGACCTGCGCGACAAAGCGCCGGCCAAGGCGATCACCGCCGACGACCTGGAAAGGACCATGGGTGAGCGCGTCAAGCGCGGCGACCGCGTGCTGCTTCGCACCGACCAGAACAACGCCTACGACGGCGGCACCGACAGATGGATGAAGGCCTCACCGTACCTCACCATCGGCGCCACCCAATGGCTGATCGACCATGGCGTCGTCATCGTCGGCTACGATTTCTATCACGGCAACGACGAGCCGGGCGCGCCGCGCGTGTTCCACAATTCGCGTACGCTCAGCGAACACGGCATCATCACCTTGCCGTACCTGAAAAATCTCGATCGCATCGCGGCCGATCGCTTCACGTTGATCGCGCTGCCGCTCAACATCATTGGCGCCGAAGCCTCGCCGGTGCGCGCCGTCGCGCTCGTCTAACCGTCACCCTGAGGTGGCCGCGAAGCGGCCCTCGAAGGGCGTCTCGGCCGACATTCTTCGAGGCTCGCTTCGCTCGCACCTCAGAATGACGGATCGATTGCTGGGGAATCGAATGACAGCATTCTTCAAGTCTTGCGCATTCTTTCTTTCGCTCAGCTTCGCCGCCGCGACTTGCGGCCTGGCGCAGGCGGAGGACAAATATCCGTCGCGCGTCATCACCATCGTCGTGCCGCTGACGCCCGGCACGGCGATCGACATTCAGGCGCGCATTTACGCCGAGGCGCTGGGCAAGCGCTACGGCTACCAGATGGTGGTCGCCAACCGTGCCGGCGCCGGCACCTTGATCGGCGCGGAGACGGTCGCCAACGCGGCGCCCGACGGTTACACGATTTTGCTGACCAATTCCGCCCACGCCATTTTGGGCGCGATGAACCGCAATCTGCCGTTCGATCCGGTCGCCGATTTTGCCGGCATCTGCATGGTGGCCCAGGCGCCGACCGTGGTCGCGGTTGCGCCCTCGCTCGGCGCCCACAGCCTGCAGGAGTTCGTCGCGCTGGCCAAAGCCAAGCCCGGCACCATCAACTACGGCTCCGCCGGCATCGGCACCGCGACCCATATCGCTGGCGCCTATTTTGCCTACAAGACCGGCATCGATCTCGTGCACGTGCCCTACACGGTGAGCCAGACCATTCTCACCGACATGCTAAGCGGCAACATCCAGGCGACGTTCGCGCCGCAGGCCTTCGTGCAGCCGATGCTGCAGGACAGCCGCCTGCTGGCGCTCGCCGTCGCCGACGACGCGCCCGTGACCGCGCCGGTGAAAATCCCGACCGCGCGGTCGGCCGGCATCGATTACGTCAATGCCACCTGGTACGGATTCTTGGCGCCGGCCAAGACGCCGCCCGCCGTGCTGCAGACGCTCGCCGCGGCCATCGCCGAAGTCGGCAAGGATCCCGACATCCAGGCCAAGATCCGCCAGCAGGGCTTTGCGCCGGCGAGCCGCGAGCTCGGCGACTTCGACGCCCATATCCGCAACGACATGGCGCGGCTCCAGCCGATCCTCGCAAAGCTCGGTCAGTCGAATTGACGCCGCCGCGGATTTTGGTCGAGCATGATCTTGTCGCTCTATGGCCGCAGATAAACGTAACCCTGCGCCTGCAGCGCCGCGAGCTTCACCACGCCGCCTTCGTCGGCGACCACAAAGCCGGGCAGCAGATCCTTCAGCGCGAGGCTTTGAGCCCGCATGGTGTTGCCGCAGGCGTTCAGCGCCAGGCCGGATTTCTTCAACTGGTCGGTGCGCTGCGTCACCTCGGCCGAGGCGCCCGCCGCGCGGAACGCCTTGAGCGCCGGGCCGTGCACCACCAGCGCAATCGTCACCTTGTCGGGCCCGCCCATGCCGGCGAAGTGATTTTTGATGTTGCCCAGCACGAATTCGACCTTGTCGAGGTCGGCGAGGTGATAGGCGACCTTGGCCTGATCCGGCGTCGCCGCTTCCGCGCGCGTCGCCAGAAGCGAAGCCGGCATGATGGCGCTCAAGATCGTCAGCAAGCTGCGTCGATGCACGAAGGCCTCCATCGCTGTGGCGCCGGTCACTTATGCCGCAGCGCGGCGAGTTCCTTGCGGTCGGTGATCAGCGACGCGCATTCGTCCGGCTTGACGCGGTCGAGCCGGAATATCTTGTCGTCGGCGCCGGCATTCAAGGCGGTCGCCGCCGCCTCGTCGAAATCCTTGCCCTTCCAGATGCGGATGCGCTGCAGCGGCTTGACGATCAGCGCCGTGTCGTTGTGGGCGAGATTGACCGAAATGCCGCCGCCGTCGCAATCGACGGAGCATGTGAAGTCGATGCCGTCGGGCACCGCGGCTTCGGCGGCGTCCAGCGCTTTGACGCTGGGCGCATGGCCACAGTCGCCGCTGGAATCGAAATCGCCGGGGCGGTCGCGGAACGTCACGCCAAGCCGGAACGAATAGTCGAAAACCCTGTCGTCCGGCACCATCTCGGCCGTGATCAGGAGCTTCATGGCGCTGACTTTCTGCAGCGGGTGCGCCGCCAGATGCGCGGCGTCGTAGCGCCGCACGAAGCAGGCATAGGACTTCGGCTTGGGCACGTCGCCGGCGAACATGCGCTTGGCGAACCCGGCGTCGGCCTGCTGCAAGTCGTCGGTCGAGGCCCGCGCGGCAGCCGCCGCGGTTGCGGCGCCGATCATCAGGACAAGGAGCGTCGCGGCGCGCATCTGACCCTCACGTCGCGCATAAGTTCATTGTCAGTCGCAGGTGCCGGCCAGAACGTTCAAGCTGCGGCCCTTGGGCTTCGCCACCCGCGGAAACCCGCAATAGACGGCCCCGACGCGATGGGTAACAATAGCGCAACGGCACAGCGCCGTCTGCCGGTCGGGACCAAGCGTATGGAAGAACGGACGAGGGTCGATTGCGTCGCCAATGCCCGGGCGCTGGCGCCGGTCATCGCCGCGGCGGCGCCGCGCATCGAGGCCAACCGCGAGCTGCCCGCCGATCTGGTCGATGCGCTGCACGAAGCCCGCCTGTGGCGCATGCTGCTGCCGCGGTCCTACGGCGGCGACGAGCTCTCGCCGGTCGACTACGTGCAGGCGATCGAGGAAATCGCCAAGGCGGACGCCTCGACGGCGTGGTGCATCGGCCAGACCTCCGTCTGCAGCACCATCAGCCGCAACATGAAGCCGGAAATCGCCGAGGAAATGTTCAAGAACGATCCGCGTGGCGTGCTGGCCTGGGGCCCCACCAACAACGCCAGGGCGGTCGCCGACAAGGGCGGCTATCGCGTCAGCGGCGTGTGGCCGTTCGCGAGCGGCAGCAAGCACGCCACCTGGCTCGCGGCGCACTGTTTCCTCTACGAGGCCGACGGCCAGCAGCGCAAGGACTCGAACGGCAAGCCGGTGCAGCGGACCTTCGTCGTGCCGCGCTCCCGCGCCACCTTCCAGGACGTGTGGCACGTGATCGGGCTCAAAGGCACCGGCAGCAACACCTATACGCTCGCCGACGTGCTTGTGCCGGAGGATTATTCGGTCGACTACCACGCGCTCGATCCGGCGCAGCGCCGCGAGCACGGCCCGCTCTACAAGTTCACCATCTACCAGCTATTCGGCTCGAGCTTTCCCGCCGTCGCGCTCGGCATCGCGCGCTCGATGCTCGATGACTTCTGCGCATTGGCGCAAGGCAAGACGCCGCAGAACCAGACGTCGGTGCTGCGCGAGAATGCGGTGGTGCAATCGCAAGTCGGCGTCACGCAGTCGCAGCTCGCCGCGGCGCGGTCGTTTTTCCTCGAGGCCTGGCGCGAAATCTGGCAAGGCGCGCAGGCCGGCACGCCGACTTTTGACCAGCGCATCCAGTTACGTATGGCATCGATCAACTTGGCGCAGGCCGCGCGACAAGTCGCCGAGACCGTGTATCTCGCCGCCGGCGCCACCGCGGTGTTCCAGAGCAATTCGTTCGAGCGCCGCTTTCGCGACATGCATGCGGTATCGCAGCAGGCGCAGTCGCAGTTCTCGATCTACGAAGCGATCGGCCGCCACTTCCTCGGCCTGCCGGCGAATTCGCGGCTGATCTGATAGGCGGCCGGTCGATCCGATCGAAGCGACATAAGAAAAAAGAAAAGGGAAACGGCCATGGAAACCATCGGCATTGTCGGCGTCGGCCTGATCGGCATGCCGATTGCGCAGAATCTGCTCAAGAGCGGCTATCGCGTGGTCGGTTTCCGCCGCTCCTCGCTGGCCGAATTCGAGAAGATCGGCGGCGTGCCGGCGCGCTCGGCCGCCGATGTCGGCGCCCAAGCGGAGATCGTGTTCTCGTGCATGCCCTCGACCGAGGCGCTGGACGACGCCATTCAAGGCCCGCGCGGGCTCGTGCAGACGGCGCGACCTGGGCAGATCGTCGTCGAGCTCGGTTCGCATCCGGTGCCGGACAAGAAGCGCCAGCTCGCTCCGCTGCAGCAAAAAGGCGCGAAATTCGTCGACGGCGAAGTCTCCGGCACGCCCGGCATGGTGGCGGCCCGCAAGGGCGTCATCTATCTCGCCGGCGATGCCGAGGCGTGCAGGGACGCCGAGCGGGTCGTCGCCGGCTTTGCCGATACCTGCCTCTATTTCGGCGAGTTCGGCGCCGCGAGCCGCGTCAAGCTCGTCAATAATCTCCTGGTCGCCATCAACATCGCCGCGACCGCCGAAGCCATGGCGCTGGGACTTAAAGCCGGCGTCGATGTGCCGCTGATGATCAAGGCGATCGCCACTGGCTCCGGCGGCTCGACCCAGTTCGGCATTCGCGCGCCGTGGATGGCCGAGCGCCGCTTCCGGCCGTTGCAGGGCCCGGCGCAGACGCTGCAGCATTATTTCGATCTGATCGGCGACTTCGCCGACAGTGTCGGCGTCGCGACGCCGATCCTCGATGCCGCGATCCCGCTCTACGACCGCTTCATCGCCATGGGTTTCGGCGACGACGACGTGGCGCGGATGGTTGACGTCATCGCCGCCTTGCCGCGTGAGAAATAAGAAACAGGAGTCCGCCATGATCCGAGTGAAAAAAATCGCCCACGCCAGCTACGAGATGCCGGATGTCGAGCCGCAGGCCGAGTATTACGCCAACATCCTCGGCATGACGGTGGCGGCCAAGGAGAAGGATGCGGTCTTTCTTGCCAACACCGTCGATCATCACTCGGTGGTGCTGCGCAAGGGCGACAGCGCCAAATGCACCCGCGTCGGCTTCCAGATCGGCGAGGCCGACGACCTCGACGCCTTCGAGAAGCAGGTCCAGGGCCACGGCGTCAAGACCGAGCGCAAGAAGGACCCGGAGCCGTCGATCGCCGACGTGCTCACCTTCGAGGATCCGAAGGGCACGGTGATGGAGGTGTTCAAGCGCGCCGACTTTTCGCGCCAGAAGTTCCAGGCGAAGGGCATCGTGCCGCACAAGCTCGGCCATGTCGCCTTCCATGTCACCGACGTCAAGCACGTCACCAAGTTCTATTGCGACGTGCTCGGCTTTCGCGAATCCGACTGGATGGCCGACTTCTTCTCGTTCCTGCGCTGCGGTCCCGATCATCACACCATCAATCTGATGCAGACCGGCTCGAACCGGCATTTCCACACCGCGTTCGAGCTGCGCGACTGGGGCCACATGCAGACGGCATGCGATTTCCTGTCGACCAACGGCTACAAGCTGCTCTGGGGTCCTGGCCGGCACGGCATCGGCCACAACCTCTTCACCTATCATCGCAGCCCGGCCGGCTTCATCACCGAATTGTTCGCCGAGCTCGACCGCATGAACGAGGAGCTCGGCTATTTCGAGCCGCGGCCGTGGCACCGCGACAATCCGCAGCGGCCGAAGGTATGGGCCAAGGATCCGTCAGCCTCGAACCTTTGGGGCATCATGCCGGGTGAGGAGATGCACAGGTAGTCCGGCTGCGCATGGATCAATCAAACCCCTCAGCCAAGCGAGGACATGATGAACGCCGACTCCAAGAAAGCTGTGCTGCGGATGATCCCGTACGGCATCTATGTGCTCACCGCCGATGACGGCGCCGGCAACATCGCGGCGGCGACCGTGAACTGGGTGACACAGACCGCGTTCGCGCCGCCGCTGGTGGTGGTCGGCGTCAAAACCGATTCCGGCACCTACAAGACCGTCAAGGCGGCGCAAACCTTCGCGCTCAACATGCTGGGCAAGGAGCACAAGAGCCTCGCCTTCACCTTCTTCCGGCCGGCCGACGTCAGCGACGGCAAGCTCTCCGGCCAGCCGTACCGCAAGGGCGCAACAGGCGCACCGATTCTAGTCGACGCACCGGGCGCCGTCGAATGCAAGATCACCGCCGTGGTCGAGCAGGGCGACCATCACATCATCGTGGGCGAGGTGGTCGAGGCCCATCTCAACTGGCCGCTTAACGGCCGGCCCGACGCCGCCATCCTGGAAATGAAGGACCTCGGCGACAACGTGTTCTACGGCGGTTAGCGGGCCGTCGCTTTGCGCCCGCGGCCGCGTGCGGCCTTGCGCGCGCACGCCGCGCAGCGGCAGCCAAGCGGCTTGATGAACAGCTCGAAATAGTCCTCGCCGTAATCGTAGGTGATCTCGTCGCCGGGCGCGATGTCGCGGACCGCCACCAGCACGATCTTGCCCTTGCGCAGTACCGCCTCAGCATTCGGCCGGCAGGAGTGATTGGCGTAGCGACCGAGATTGCGCCGCGACGAGCCGTCGACGGTCCAGCGGCTGTCGATCTCGAACATGTATTTGGCGCCGCGCCGTTCCCGCCGCGCCGCTTCGGCCGTTGCGATCCGCGCTCCGGAATAGGCGACGATGCACTGCTGCTTAGCGATCGGCCGTACGGCAAACAGGCCAAGACCGGCCGACGAGCGGCCGATGCGGAAGATTTTTGCAGGCATGGTTTTCGATTAAGCCGCAGATTCGCGCCCGACGCGGACGGTCTTATACGGTTCGACCGTCGATGCAAGACGAAGGCACGGGGGACGAGGGCGTGCCGAACGCTATTGGTGTTGCCGCGCCCGATCCGGCCGTCCATTATGCCGGCCCCTTCATCACGGACAACGGACGGCAATGCGCACCATCACCCTTGAAGAGCACTTTGCGCCACCTGGATTTCTCGACGGCCCCGGGCGGCAATTGAAGGAGGCCCAGCTCAAGCTTGGCGCCCGCGGCGAGAAGATCATCGCGCAACTCGTCGACGTCGGCGCCGCGCGCATTGCCGAGATGGACGCGGCCGGCATCGACATGCAGGTACTCTCGCTCAATGCCCCCGGCAACGAGCAGATGGAGCCGGCCGAATCGGCTGCGCTGGCGCGCGCCTCCAACGACTTTCTGCACGACGCAGTGCGCAAGCATCCCGACCGCTTCGCCGGGCTTGCCGCGCTGCCGACGCTGCTGCCCGACAAGGCCGCCGCCGAGCTCGAGCGCTGCGTCCGTACGTGCGGCTTTCGCGGCGCGCTGATCAACGGCCATAGCCGCGGCCGCTACCTCGACGATCCGTTCTTCGCGCCGATCTTCGAAAGCGCGCAGGCGCTCGGCGTGCCGATCTACCTGCACCCGACGCGGCCGCCGCAGGCGGTCGTCGACGCGCAATTTGCCGGCTTCTCGCCGCAGGTGAGCTGGGTGTTCTCGACGTCGGGCTGGGGCTGGCACATCGAGACCGCGGTGCACGTCATCCGTATCATCCTCGGCGGTGTGTTCGACCGCTTCCCGAAATTGCAGATCGTGGTCGGCCATCTCGGCGAAGGCTTGCCGTTCATGCTGCCGCGGCTCGACCGTAACTTCCCGCCGGCCATGACCAAATTGCAGCGCACGCTGGGCGAATACCTAAGGCAGAACGTGCACTACACCTTCGGCGGCTTCAATTTCCCCGCCACCTTCCTCGATCTGCTGCTCGAAGTCGGCGCCGACCGCATCATGTTCTCGGTCGACCACCCCTACGGCTTGATGGCGGCGGCGCGCGCGTTTTTGGAGCAGCTCCCGGTCAGCGCCGCCGACAAGGCGCGCATTGCGCACGGCAATGCGGAGAAGCTGTTCGGGGTGTAGGTCCGGCGAAGTCGTCATTGCCGGGCTGGACCCGGCAATCCATGTGGCCACCTAGCGCATCGAGGATTTGCGACGCGCTTTGTCGCGCAAAGCCTCAGCATGGATGCGCGGGGTCAAGCCCGCGCATGACGAGCGAAGAGCGCACATATACTATGCACCAGCTCTAAGCCTCACGTTCCAAGGGAAGCCCCCATGAACGCCCCCCTGACCACCCACCCGACGCCGCCGTACAAGCACACCCCGCTGTTCCCGCTCGGCAAGGACGAGACGCCGTACCGCAAGATCGCTGACGGCGTGCGCGTCGAGCGCGTGATGGGCGAAGACGTGCTGGTGATGCCGCGCGAGGCGCTGCGGGTGCTGGCGGAGGCCGCCTTCACCGACATCAATCATCTGCTGCGGCCCGCGCATCTCGCGTCGCTCAAGCACATCGTCGAGGATCCGGAGGCATCGGATAACGACAAGTTCGTCGCCTACGATTTTCTCAAGAACGCCAACATTGCCGCCGGCGGCGTGCTGCCGATGTGTCAGGACACCGGCACTGCGATCATCACGGGCAAGAAGGGCCGGCTCATTTGGACCGACGGCGGCGACGAGGCGGCGCTCGCCGAGGGCGCGCGCGACGCGTATCTGAAGCGAAACTTGCGCTATTCGCAGCTCGCGCCGATTTCCATGTTCGAGGAGAAGAACACCCGCTCCAACATGCCGGCGCAAGTCGAGATCTATGCCCAAGGCGCGGGCGACGCTGAGGACGCCTACAAGTTTCTGTTCATCGCCAAGGGCGGCGGCTCGGCCAACAAGGCGTTCCTGTTCCAAGCCACGCCGTCGATCCTGACCCGCGACCGCATGCTCGCCTTCCTGAAGGAGAAGGTGCTCACGCTCGGTACCGCGGCCTGCCCGCCGTATCACCTCGCCATCGTCATCGGCGGTACCTCGGCCGAGCTCACCATGAAGACGGTGAAGCTCGCCTCCTGCAAATATTACGACGCGCTGCCCGACCATGGCTCCGAGGACGGCCATGCCTTCCGCGACAAGGAGATGGAGCAGGAAATCCAGAAGATGACGCAGTCGCTCGGCGTCGGCGCGCAATTCGGCGGCAAATATTTTTGCCACGACGTGCGCGTCATCCGGCTGCCGCGTCACGGCGCTTCGCTGCCCATTGGGCTCGGCGTGTCGTGCTCGGCCGATCGCCAGGCGCTCGGCAAGATCACCCGCGACGGCGTGTTCCTGGAGGAGCTCGAGCATAATCCGGCAAAATATCTGCCCGAGGTCGATACGTCGAAGTTCGGCGGCGAAGTGGTGAAGATCGACCTCAACAGGCCGATGAAGGAGATTTTGGCGCAGCTCAGCCAATGTCCGATCAAGACGCGACTGTCGCTAACGGGCCCCATGATCGTGGCGCGCGATCTCGCCCACGCCAAGCTCCGCGAACGTTTGGAGAAAGGGCAGGGGCTGCCGGATTACTTCAAGAACCATCCGGTCTATTACGCTGGGCCGGCGAAGACGCCGGAAGGCTACGCCTCGGGCGCGTTCGGTCCGACCACCGCGGGCCGCATGGACTCATTCGTGGAGGATTTTCAGGCTGCCGGCGGCTCCATGGTGATGTTGGCTAAGGGCAATCGCGCCGCCGCGGTGCGCGAGGCCTGCAAGAAGCACGGCGGCTTCTACCTTGCCTCGATCGGTGGCGCGGCGGCGAACCTCGCCGAGCACTGCATCAAGAAGGTCGAGACCGTGGAATATCCGGAGCTCGGCATGGAAGCGATCTGGCGCATCGAGGTGGTCGATTTCCCCGCCTTCATCGTCATCGACGACAAGGGCAACGATTTTTTCAAGGAGTTGAATCTCGGGTGAACGATGCGTTTTCGCGTGCTGATGAAAAACGTATAAAAATCGAGACTTCGCTATAACGCCAAAAACCCCCGGCCGTGAGGCCGGGGGTTTTGTTAGGAAACCGATAACCGCGATTACTTCAGCGCGGTCGAAACCGACGAGAAGGTGGTGTTCAAGTTGGTGCCGAGAGCTTGAACGGTGGCGATGATCGCAACCGCAATACCGGCGGCGATAAGGCCGTATTCGATGGCCGTGGCGCCATTATCGTCGGTGACAAAGCGAGAGATGTACGTGGTCAGCGTCATGGTGGTCCTCCGTGCTGGCGGTTGCACTTATACCTATGGCGGGTTGTAACCGCCTTAACGGTTTCGCTTGCAATTGCATCAAAAGACACAAAGGAGGAGTGATGCCGGCAATGCCCGAACCCGATACCGGCCGCGGGCCGCTCATCTGGCGCGACATGGACCAGAAGGCGCTCGACGACGCCTATGACCAGGACGTCTATGCGCCAAACCGTCCGTTAATCGTTCAGCGCCGCATTGCCGCGAGCGAGCGCGCCCGGGCCATCCTGGGGTCGCCGCAGCGCATCGCCTATGGCGAAAGCGAATACGAGCGGCTCGATGTTTTCCGCGCTGTCCCCTTCTTATCCTCGCCCGCAAGCGGGGGAGGGAGGGGAGGGGCTGCCCCCGTCAATGTCTTCGTCCACGGCGGCGCCTGGCGCCGCAACAAGGCGACCGATTATGCGCTGCAGGCCGAGCCGCTGGTTGCGGCCGGGGCACATACCGTCATCATCGACTTCATCAATGTCGAGCAATCAGGCGGCGACCTCCTTCCGATGTACGAGCAGGTGCGCCGGGCGCTCGCCTGGTGCTGGCGCAATGCCGAAAGCTTCGGCGGCGACCGCGAGCGCTTCTATATTTCGGCCCATTCGTCAGGCTCGCATCTGACCGCGTGCGTGCTGACCGACGGTTGGCGCGAGGAGGGCCTGCCGGCGGAATTCTGCAAGGGTGCGCTCCTGCTCAGCGGCATGTACGATCTCACGCCGGTGCGGCTGTCGAAGCGCTCCTCCTATGTCACCTTCACCGACGCCGCGGTGGAGAAGCTGAGTTCCCAGCGCCATCTCGACGGCCTGCACACGCCGCTCATCCTCGCCTACGGGACGTGCGAGACGCCGGAGTTCCGGCGCCAGACCAAGGATTTTTTTGCCGCGGTACGGGCCGCCGGAAAGCCGGCCGAATTGATCGTCGGCGAGGCTTACAACCATTTCGAGCTTCTGGAGACGTTGGCGAACCCTTACGGCCTCATGGGCCGCGCCATGCTGCGGCAGATGAAGCTCGTCTAGCTCCTGCAATGGCGCTTGACTCTGTGTAACCGCAAGGTTACATATTTGGTAACTGGATGGTTACGATGAAGGCCAAGCGACCAGAAGCGGTGTTTCGGGCGATCGCCGATCCCACCCGCCGCGATATTCTCGCGCTGCTGCGGCAGCGCCGACTTGCCGTCGGGGAGCTCGCCGGAAACTTCCGCACCAGTCGTCCGGCGATCTCGAAACATCTGCGCGTGCTGCGGTCGGCGGGTCTGGTCGAGACCGAGCGCGAAGGGACGGCGCGGATCTGCCGATTGAATGCCGTGCCGCTGCGCGCGGTCAGCAACTGGCTGCGCGATTACGAGGTGTTGTGGAACGAAAGCTTGCGCAGCCTCAAGCGTCATGTCGAGGAGGACCAACGAGTACGACCGTCGCCAACGACACAATCGTCGCGGAAATCGCCATAAAGGCTCCGGCGGAGCGCATCTTCGAAGCCCTGATTAATCCTGACCAGCGTGTGAAGTGGTGGGGCGTCAAGGGACGTTTCGAAACAACCGAGGTCGAATCCGACTTGCGTGTCGGCGGTCACTGGGCCATGCGCGGGACCGGTATGGGTGGCAAGCCGTTCAACGTCGCCGGCAAGTATCGCATCGTCGAGCGCCCCTATGTGCTCGCCTTTACGTGGTTGCCGAGCTGGGACGAGGAGGCGACCGAGACTTTGGTGCGCTTCGACCTGCACGAGGACCGCGGTGTCACGACCGTCCGTCTCACCCATTCTGGGTTCAAGTCCGAAGGCTCCCGGTCGCGCCATCAAGGCTGGCCGCAGATCCTGACATGGCTGCGGGATTTCGCGGAGCGCTGAGCCAACGCCTTCCCCAAGTCGGCCGGAACTATCCCACCTTGCGCCGCCGCGCGCCGTGACCGTGTGAGTGGCCGTGCGCATGATGACCGTGTCCAGGGCCGCGGTCGTGGCTGTGCATGCCGTCGGCCGGCAGATAGACCACATGGCCGTGGCGCACGCCGCGCTCGGCGATGATGTGGTCGGCGAATTTCTGCACGTCGGCGCCGCGGCCCTTGAGCACGGTGACCTCCAGGCAGCTTTCGTGGTCGAGATGCACGTGTAGCGTCGCCTGCGCGAGATCGTGCCGCTCGTGGAAATCCCGCGTCAATCGCTTGGGCAATTCGCGCGCCTCGTGATCGTAGAGATAGACGAGGGCGGCGACGCACGGCCGCGGCCCGCCGACCTCGACCGCGGCCTGTTGCAGGCCGGAGCGCGCAAGGTCGCGGATCGCTTCGGAGCGGTTGGCATAGCCGCGCGCCCGCATGAAGCGGTCGAGTTCGGCGTCGAGCTCTTCGTCGATGGTGATGGTCACGCGCTGCATCGCTGCCTCCCGAATGCGGAGCGGTGATTCTAGAGCATGATCCGGAAAAGTGGATACCGGTTTTCCGAAAAGATCGTGCTGCCCCGATATGCAGCAGCAATCACTTCTCGCGAAATGCCCGCCGCACCTGGTCGTCGATCGGCTTGAGCAGATAGGACATGATCGTACGTTCGCTGGTGCGGATAAAGACATCCACCGGCATGCCGGGGATAAGCCGCATTCCGTGCAGCCGATCGAGCTCCTCGGGCGGGGATGGCGACGCGCACGACGTAGTAGGAGTTTCCGGGTTTCTCCGTCACGTCGGCGGCGACGAGCTTCACCGAGCCTTTGCGCTCCGTTCCGGGACGCGGGAAGTTCCGTGCGGTTAGTTTGTCGAGAAGATTTGGTTAGCGCATTGCAAGCAACGCACGCAGACTTTGATTGACTGCCGCGTGAAAGGCCGGACCGACAGTCAGTTGCGCGGCGATGGACAAGGCGTGGGGCGGCCGATAGCCTCCGGGAACAAAACAATCCCGCCACAACGGTCCCCTCAATATGCCGGATCCTTCCCGCAGCGACATCTATGGCGGCCGCGCCCGCATTGGCTATACCTCGCCGCCGCTCACTACCGAAGTGTTCCCGTACGAGTTCTACCAGATCGTGCCGGACGGCGTGACGCTGGTGGTGACCTCGCTCGCCATCGTGGTGCGCAACAAGGACGAGGTCGATCGGTCCTACGACATCTCCATGCGCGCGGCGCGGGAAATGGCAGCGGCCGGCTGCGACATCGTCGTGCTCGGCGGTGTACCGATCAACCTGTCGCGCGGCGCCGCCAATGCCGACCAGATCATCCGCGATCTCGAAGCCGAGCTGAAGGTAAAGGTCTCGACCTCGACCTCGGCGCAGGCTGCCGCCGCCAAGGCGCTCGGATGCAGGAAGGTCGTAGTCTGTCAGCCGTACGAAAAGAGTGAGACCGAGCGCATCGCCGGCTACGCCAAGCATTTCGGTTGCGAAGTCTTGGGCGCGACCGGCTGGGGTGCGGCCTTCAATCAGATCGGCCGCATTCCGCGCCATGCCGCCATCGACATGGGCCGCGAATTGATGCGCAAGCATCCCGACGCCGACTCGATCTTCTTTCCATCGCCCCATTGGCCGACGGCCGGCGCGCTCGACGTGCTGGAGCGCGAATTCGGCGTCACCTGCATGGCGGCGCACCAGGCCATCGTCTGGGACGCGCTGCGCCGCTGCGGTATCAAGGATCGCATCGAGGGCTTCGGCCGCCTGTTCCAGGATTTTTGAGGGGGAGGACGATGCGATTGAGACCGATCACGGTGTGGCTGATCGCGGCCGGCATGGTTGCTGTCTGTCACCCCGCAGTCGCGCAGCAACCGGCGACCGTCGCGCCGGCGCCCAAGCCGCTCCTGATCAAGGCCGGCATTTCCGATCCGGTGAACACCGTGCTCGCCTGGTACATGGCGCAAGCCGCTGGTCTCTATGGCGCGCAAAATCTCAACGTCGACATCCTCAACATGAACGGCGGCAGCCGTGGCGCCGAGGAATTGCAGGCCGGGCGCATCGACCTCATGCATGTCGGGCTGTCGTCGGTGGTCAAGGTCAACCGGTCGGGCGGCAATCTGCGCGTCATCGGCTCATTGTCGAACGTCATCCGCTTCACTTTTTTCTCAGGCCCAGGGGTGAAGACCGCGGCCGACCTGAAAGGTGGAGTGGTCGGCGTCTCGACCTTCGGCTCGGAAAGCGATTCGACGGTGACGCTGGCGCTGCAGAAGCTCGGGCTGACCCACGATGACGTCACGATCAAGGAGTACGGCGGCGGCACGAAGCGGCTCGCCGCGCTGAGGGCGGGCGAGATCAAGGCGACCGCGCTCAACGAGCCGGCGGCGTCGCTGGCACGCGAGCAGGGCGTCAATGTGCTGGTCGACCTGGTGCCGGATCAGATCCCATGGCTGTTCAGCGGCGTCGTCGTGCGCAAAGACGACATTGGAGCGCGGCGCGACGTGTTGAAGCGCTTCCTCAAAGCCAGCATCGAGGGCAACTATATGGCGCTGGCCGATGCCAAGCGCGCCAAGGCGGTGCTGGCCAAGGAACTGAAGATCACGAGCCCGAAGGTGCTCGACATCACCTACAATGACTTCAAGCAGCAGTCGCCGCCGAACCTTGAGCCGTCGGTGGAAGGCGCGCAGAACATTCTCAAGCAGTTCCCCGGCGTCAGCCAGAAGGTCGGCGATTATGTCGATACGAGCCTGCTCGATGGGCTGAAGGCCGAAGGGTTCTTCGCAACCATGGAAAACAAATACGTGCTACAGGTGCGCTGAAGGAGCGAGAATCCGGCGCCATGCACCCGTCCGACATAAAGCCGCTGGTCGATTGGCTGATGGACGGCGCGCGGTCGACGCCGCTGGCGCAGGAAGTTCTGACCGCGCTGTGCGAGCGGCTCACCGCCTGCGGCGTGCCGCTGTGGCGGGCGTCGGTGTTCGTGCGCACGCTGCATCCGCAGATTATGGGGCGCCGCTTCGTCTGGCAGCCCGATACCGGAACGGTGATCACGCCCGGCGCGTTCGATCTCCTGGAGCGCGAGGCGTTCCGCAACAGCCCAATGACCTATGTCGCCGAGACCGGCCAAGCGCTCCGGCGCCGGCTCGCCGATCCCGATTGCCCGATGGACTATTCGATCTTGCCGGACCTGCGGGACCAAGGCATCACCGACTACGTGGTGTCGCCGCTGCACTTTACCAACGGCGACATCCACTTTGCGTCGTGGGCGACCAAGCAGCCGGGCGGCTTCAGCGACGCCGAGATCGCGGCGCTCGAGGCTATCATCGTGCCGTTGACGCGGGTCGCCGAAATCCGCGCCTTGCACCGCGTCGCCGGCGTTCTGCTGTCGACTTACGTCGGCGAGAATGCCGGCGCCCGCGTGCTCGCCGGCCAAATCCGCCGCGGCCACACCGAGGAAATCTATGCTGCGATCTGGCTCTCCGACATGCGCGGTTTCACCACGCTCGCCGACCGGTTGCCGCCGCAGGCGCTGGTCGATCTGCTCAACCGCTATTTCGATTGCCAGGTGCCGTCGATCCGCGAGCACGGCGGCGAGGTGCTCAAGTTCATGGGCGACGGACTGCTCGCGATATTTCCGATCGGCGCCGGCGCCGCCGCCGGCAAAGTGTGCGCTGACGCGCTCGCCGCCGCCTATGCGGCGCGCACCAAGGTCGCGGAGCTGCACGCGGCGAGCGACGACGACACGGGCGTACGTTTCGGTCTCGCGCTTCATCTCGGCGATGTGCTCTACGGCAATATCGGCAGCGACGATCGGCTCGATTTCACCTGCATCGGTCCGGCGGTGAATTTGGCGGCGCGGCTCGAAAAGCTTGCCGCGCAACTCGGTCGCACCATCCTGGCGTCGGAGGAATTCGCCAAGCATGGCGGCCGCGACTTTGCGCCGATCGGCCGGTTTGCGATTGCCGGATTTGCCGCCGAGCAGCCGGTGTTCGGCTTGCGCGACGAAGCCGACCGAACGCCGGTCGCGGCAGGCCAGCGGCAATGACGCGAGCTTCGCCGCGCGCCATCGTTCTCGCCGCAGCGACCGCGTGCCTCCTAGTGCCCCTCTTGGCGCCGGCCCAGGCGCAGACCGTCGAAGAGTTCTACAAAACGCACGCCATCACCATGCTGGTCGGCAGCGGCGCCGGCGGCGGCTACGACGTTTACGCCCGCGCCTTTGCGCGCTTCTGGGCCGATCATATTCCGGGTCATCCGACCATCGTGCCGAAAAGCCTGCCGGCGGCCGCCGGCCTCGCCGCGGCCTCGACGCTTTACAACGGCGCCGAGCGGGACGGCTCTGTGATCGGCGCCTTCACCAACGGCGCGGCGATGGATCCGCTGTTCGGCAATCCCGCCGCCCATTACGACGCGCTGAAGTTCAACTGGCTCGGCAGCATCGGCAAACTCGAGAACGTCTGCTTCACGTGGCACACGAGCGCGGTGAAGACCATCGCCGCCGCGCGCTCGCGCGAAGTGGTCGTGGCCGCGGCCGGCGCCACGTCGAATTCTGCCATCGTGCCGAAGATGCTCAACGCGCTGATCGGCACTCGCTTCAAGGTGGTTCCGGGCTACGACACCGCTTCCGGGCTCACGATGGCGGTCGAGCGCGGCGAGGCTGAAGGCATCTGCGGGCTGTCGTGGTCGACCATCAAGGCGTCGCGACCCCATTGGATCGCGGATTATTCGCTCAACGTCATCGTCCAGATGGGGCTCGCGAAATTGCGTGATCTGCCCAATGTGCCGAGCGCGCTCGATCTGGTCGAGGACGCGCGGGGCAGGCAGGTGATGGAACTGATTTTGCTCCGGCAGGAAGCCGGCCGGCCGTTCGCCGCGCCACCCGATGCGCCGGCCGACCGGGTCGCTGTGCTACGCCACGCGTTCCGGGAGACGCTGGCCGATCCGGAATTCGTCGGCGCGGCGGCGCAAGAGCAATTGGAGATCGAACCGATGAGCGGCGAGGCCATAGCAGCCATGCTGGCCAAGGCCTATGGGGCGCCGAAGGACATCGTCGCGCGCGCCGCGGAACTCGTTTATCCTGCTGCCCCGAAGGCGCAATGAAGAATGATTGAGGACGACGAATGAACACGATGACCGCAACGGCTGCCGCACCGGCGCCCCTCAAGGGTCCGATCGTCTGGCTCGACATGGATCAGAAGGAGCTCGACGACGCCTACGACCAGATCGTCTATGCACCGAACCGCGACCAGGTCGGTAAGCGCCGTCTCGCCAACAGCGCCCAGGCCCTGCAGCGCCTCGGCAAGCCGCTGCGCTTTGGCTATGGCCCGACGCCGATCGAAGGCCTCGATGTCTACCGCACCAAGGCGGCCAACGCGCCGGTTGCAATTTTCGTCCATGGCGGCGCCTGGCGGAACGGCGCGGCGTCGGAATTCACCTGCCTCGCCGAGCCGTTCGTCCACGCCGGCGCGCACTTCATCGTGCTCGACTTCACCAATGTCGATGACGCGAAGGGCAGCCTGTTTCCAATGGTCGAGCAGGTACGGCGCGCGGTCGGCTGGGTCTATCGCAATGCCGCGGAAAAGTTCGGCGGCGATCCCGACCGGCTGCATCTGATTTCGCACTCGTCGGGCTCGCATCTTGCCGGCTGCACGGTCACCCACGATTGGCCAAAGGACGGCTTGCCGCGCGACATTCTCAAAGGCGCGACACTGTCGAGCGGCATGTACGATCTAAAACCGGTGCGGCTATCGAAGCGCTCGAAATACGTCGCCTTCACCGATGAGATGGAGCAAGCGCTCAGCGCCATGCGTCATCTCGACAAGCTCAACACGCCGCTCATTCTGACTTACGGCACCTGCGAGACGCCGGAATTCCAGCGCCAGAGCCGCGACTTCGCCGCCGCGGTCAAAGCCGCCGGCAAGCCGGTCGAGCTCATCGTCGGCGAAGGCTACAACCACTTCGAAATGCTGGAGACGCTGACCAACCCGTACGGCCTGCTCGGCCGCGCGGTGCTGACGCAGATGAAATTGATGCAAGCTTAAGCCGCGGCGGGCCGCAGCGTGTCCGGGTCCGGCGCCTTGCACACCGAGGTGCGGATCAATTCGGCGCCGCAGCGCTTGCAGGCGTAAATGGTGTCTTCGACATCGGCGGCGATGACGCGGCGGCCATGGTAGACCATGCGGCCGGCGCACACCGGGCAGGGCATCATCAACGACGGCAAGCTGGACGCGGGCGAAGCCGCACGATGGCGCATGGTTCTCAGCCGGATGACCGTTTTGTGAATTACTTCCTGGTTTTGCAGCGGAGTCAAGAAAATTTGTGCATTGCACAGGGGACCAATGCGATGTTCGCCAATTCGTTTCGATAACTATTTAAAAAATATAACGAATCTACCAAAATCAAGCGGTGAATTAAGGCAGCCCTGCCTGTGTGGCACTGCCGCATAACGGCTCAGCCGGCGGCGAACTCCGCCATGGCGCGGCACGGGATCCCTAAGCCCGCAAGGCTTGCACGAGTCGCGGCGACCGAGCCATCGACGTCGATGCCGCGGCAGCCGTCCTCGACCACGAACACCGCAAAGCCTTCGCGCCGCGCGTCCTCGGCCGAATAGCGCACGCAAAAATCGAGTGCGAGCCCGGCGAGAAACACGCGGGTGAACCCGCGCTCGCGCATATAGCCGGTGAGTCCGGTCGGCGTCTTGCGGTCGTTCTCGTAGAGCGCGGAATAGGAGTCGATGGATTCGTCCATTCCTTTGCGTACGACAAGGGCGGCGTGGGGAATGTCAAGCGCACGATGAAACGCGGCGCCGGGCGTGCCTTGCACGCAGTGGTCGGGCCACAGCACCTGCGGGCCATAGGACGCCGCGATGGTTTCGTACGGCTTCTTGCCGCGATGCGACGAGGCGAACGACGAATGCCCGCGCGGGTGCCAGTCTTGGGTCAGTACCACATGGCGAAAGCGCGCGGCGAGCCGGTTGACAATCGGCACCACTTCGTCGCCGCGCGGCACTGCGAGCGCGCCGGCCGGGCAAAAATCATTCTGGATATCGACCACGATGAGAACATCGTTGTCGCCGAAGGTCGCGGGCATGGTGCGCTCATGACACTGCTCACGGCGCGCTTTGCGCCGCGATGCGGCGGTCGACGTCCGCCGCCAGTTCCTGAAGCTCTTTGGCAACCTCGACCGGATAGGTCGTATCTCGATCGAGCCGGCGCAAGGGCTCGGGCAAACGTTCGAGCTCGCGCTTCACCCGCGCGCGGATCGCGTTGAGCGGTTCCGCCGGCCGCAGGCGCCGGCCGTTTTGCATCACCGGCTGCAGCAGCGGCTCGCCGGCATGCATGCTGCTCGCCAGCCCTAAAATGTCGCCGGCCATGCGGCCGTCGGCGCCAAAGCGGCGCCACACCTGCTTGCGGCTCGGCCAGGTCGCCTTCTTCTCCGAGCGCTTGCGCCGGGCGATGCCGGCATATTCCTGGAGCTTGTAGACGCAGTCGATGGCGGGAACGTCCGACGAGGTCGTCATCGCGGTGCCGACGCCGATGCCGTCGATCGGCGCATCGGCGCGGACAAAGGCGAGAAGCGAATCCTCGTCGAGGCCGCCGGAGACGAAGATCGTCACCTCGCGCAGGCCGCCGGCATCGAGAATGGCGCGCACGCTCCTCGACAATGCTATCAGGTCGCCAGAGTCGAGCCGCACCGAGCGGATGGTGATACCGGAGGCTTTCAGCCGCGGCGCCAGCGCCACGACCTTTCGCGCCGCGGCCTCGGTATCGTAAGTGTCGAGCAGCAGCACTAGGCCTTCGGGCCGGGACCGGGCAAAGGCTTCGAACGCGTCCATCTCGTCGTCGAACGCCTCGATGAAGGAATGGGCCATGGTGCCGTAGAGCGGCATGCCGAACATCTCGCCGGCGCGCACGGTGGCGCTGCCGGCGAAGCCGGCAATGTAGGCCGCGCGTGCCGCCATCAGGCCGGCCTCGGCGCCGTGGGCCCGACGCAGCCCGAAATCGACCAGGAGCTTTCCGGGCGCGGCGAGCCGGGTGCGTGCCGCCTTGGCGGCGATCAGCGTCTGGAAATGCAGAATATTGATCAACCGCGACTCGACGAATTGTGCCTGCGGCAGCGGCGCGGTGACGCGCAGGATCGGCTCATTGGCGAAGAATGCCGTGCCTTCCGGCATGGCGTGCACGTCGCCGGTGAAACGGAAGTCTGCAAGAAAGTCGAGCAGGTTTCCCCGAAAGCGGCCGGTACTCTTCAGCCAGGCGATGTCGGCGGCGGAGAAGCGCAGGGTTTCCAGGTAATCGAGCGCCTGCGCCAAGCCGGCTGCGATCAGGAAGCCGCGCCGCTCCGGCAAGCTGCGCACGAAGAACTCGAACACTGCAGTGTCGGTATCGCCATGATCGAGGTAGGCCTGCATCATGGTGAGCTGGTAGAGGTCGGTCAGGAGCGGACTGATTTCCGAGCTCATCGCCGCGATCTTGTCCTTACGCGCGAGGGGAAGGGCCGGCTCGGCAGTATATCCGAGCACGGCGAACCGGCTACTCTGCACGCGGACGGCGGGCTACGGCGCGAATGTATAGAAAAACATGTCACGATCGATCATGAGAACGCGCTTTGTGTTTGTGGGCGTGTTCGCCGGCGCGGTGGCCGTTCTCGGCGGCGCCCTCTGGCAGTCCTATCAGACGGCGCAACGCGAGGCGTCAGTCTTCGCCAGCCTCGCCGCGACCGCGTTCCAACAAGGCTTTTGCGACCGCGCCTTGCGCCTTGCCGTCGCCGGCTTGGCGCCCGGCCGGGGCGCCTTGCCGATGACGTTTCGCTCGCCGCAGCTCGAGGCTGAACTTTCGGCGTTCGCCTCGTCGCACGCGTGCCGCTTCCGGCGCGCTTTGGTCGGGCACGGCGAGCTGGTGAGCGGCGCCGCGTTCAGCCCGGACGGATTGCGCGTCGTCACCGCGTCCTGGGACGGGACGGCGCGGGTGTGGGACGTCAAGACCGGCGCGGCGCTTGCCACGCTGGCGAACCATCGCGCCTGGGTGTGGCGGGCGGCGTTCAGCCCCGACGGCCGTCGCATCGTCACGGCATCGGCGGACAGGACGGCGCAGGTGTGGGATGTGGCGACCGGCGCCGTCATCGCGACGCTTTCCGGACATGCCGGCTGGGTGAACAGTGCGGCTTTCAGCCCCGACGGCAGCCGCATCGTCACCGCGTCCGAGGACGACACGGCGCGGGTGTGGGACGCCGCGACCGGAGCCGTTCTGCTCACGCTCCGGGGCCACAGCGACGCGCTCAACGGCGCGGCTTTCAGTCCCGATGGCGCGCGCATCGTCACCGCATCGTTCGACAATACGGCACGGGTCTGGGACGCCCGCACCGGCGCCGCCGTGGCGACGCTGTCGGGGCATAAGACGTGGTTGTGGGCCGTGGCTTTCAGCCCCGACGGTTCCCGCATTGTCACCGCGTCGGACGACCGCACCGCGCGAGTCTGGGACGCTGCGACGGGTGCCGCGCTCATGACGCTTGCGGGCCATAGCGGTCCGGTTCTCAGCGTCGCCTTCAGCCCGGACGGGACGCGCGTGGTCACGGCATCGTTCGACAAGACCGCGCGGGTATGGGATGCAACAACCGGCGCCGCGCTGGTCACGCTCGCGGGACATCACGGTTGGGTCTGGACCGCTGACTTCAGGGCCGATGGCTCCCGCATCGTCACCGCGTCCGAGGATGGCAGTGCGCGCGAGTGGGACGCCGAAAGCGGCGCGGTCATCGCCGCCCTTATGGGGCATTCAGGGCCGGTCTTCAGGGCGGCGTACAGTCCCGACGGAACCCGTGTTGTTACGGCGTCGTTCGACAACACGGTGCGCGTCTGGGCCGCCGCGTCCGCGGCCGCCGCAACCGCACTCGCGGGACACAGCGGTCCGGTGCTCGCAGCGCGCTTCAATGCCGATGGCTCGCGCATCGCCACCGTGTCCACCGATCACACCGCGCGCATCTGGGATGCGGGCAGCGGTGCCGTTGTCGCGACGTTCGCAGGACATCGCGACGCGGTGAACACGGCGGCCTTCAGTGCGGATGGCTCACGGATCGTCACCGCATCCGACGATGGCACGGCAAATGTCTGGGATGCCAAGACCGGCAACCTCATGACCAAATTGGCGAAGCATCTCGGCCGGGTAAACAGCGCGGCGTTCAGCGCGGACGGCGCACGTGTCGTCACCGCTTCGTTCGACGATACCGCGCGCGTGTGGGACGCCAGAACCGGCGCGGCGCTGCTCACGCTCACGGGCCATAAGGGCTGGGTGTGGAGCGCGGCGTTCAGCCCGGACGGCGCGCGCGTCGTCACTGCCTCGTTCGACAATACCGCGCGGGTCTGGGACGCCAACTCGGGCGCGCTCCTCGCCACGCTGGCCGGTCACGGGGATCGGCTGACAGGTGCGGTGTTCAGCCCGGATGGCGCGCGGATCGTCACTGCGTCGGCGGACAAAACGGCGCGCGTATGGAACGTCGCGACGGGCGCCGCAATCGCGACACTGTCGGGGCACGCCGGCTGGGTCAACGGCGCGGCGTTTGACGCGAGCGGCTCCCGCGTCGTCACCGCGTCTTTCGACGGCACGGCGCGGGTGTGGGATGCCACCACGGGCCGGACGCTCGCCGTCCTGTCAGGCGCCGACGATCAAGTCTTCAGTGCGGCGTTCAGCGCCGACGGCCTGCGCGTCGTCACGAGTTCGGCCGACAAGATCGCGCGCGTCTGGGATGCCGCGACCGGCGCGCTGATCGCGACACTCGCCGGACATACGGGCGAGGTGACTGACGCGGCGTTCAGCCCCGACGGTTCGCGTGTCGTCACCGCGTCCATCGATCGGACCGCGCGCATCTGGACTTTGGATCCGATCGTGCTGATGCCGGCAGCGCAGCGGCAGGACTATGTATGCCGCGAGCGCCTGATCGGCGCACGATCGTTCAGCGACAAGGAGATGCAGGAGCCGATTCTGCACGGTCGCGACGACCTGCGCGTTCCATGCGACCGCGCGGGACCCCTCAGCCTCGACTATTACGCGCGGATGGCAAACGGTTTTGTCGGAACGCTCCGACGCGCCTTCGGCAGATAGCGCCGCCGCCGCTACGATGCCGACGCGACCGTGCCGGGGAGCGACCGCACATAGGTCCGCAAGCCGGTATGATCGATGACGAACAGCGGCGCCAAGCGGGTCAGGTCGCGGTCCTCGGCGAGCGTCAGCCAGCGATTATCGAGCACGAGCCAATGGCCGTCGACGCGGACCGCGGTGACGGCGTGGCCGTCGGCGGAAACTTTGTCGCGCACGATCACGAGCTTGACGTCTTCCGGAGCCACGCCGGCGGCGATGAGTGCGACAAATTTGGCGATGGCGTAATCTTCACAGTCGCCATGGCCCGTTGCGAAGGTCTCGAGCGGGGCGCTCCAATGCTCGACGACGCCCCATTGCTTGAGATCGCTCATCGGCTGGATCGCTAGATTGACGGCGCGGTTGATGGCGCCGATGCGGGCGCGGCCGGTCCGCGCGCGGCCTTCGTCGACGATCGCGAGGAATTTCTGTGCCGCCGCGGGACAATCTACTGCGGTCACGCGGCAGTGGGTCAGGACATCATTATCGGAGCGGATTTGCGCCTCGACGTGCTGCCACTTGTCGAACACGTCGCCGCTGAACCACGGCATGGTCGACGAACTGAAAGGCTCGAGCGGTAGCGGTGCATTGCGGGGGGCGTTATCAGGTTCGAGCGCCGCCTGATGCGACAGTGCCGAAAGCGCGTCGCGCGGCTGATCGAGCGCCGCCTGATGGGAGAGTGCCGCAAGGGCGTCGCGCGCCTGATCGAGCAGCGCCGGCACCGCGTCGTTCGCGAACGCCGGCGCACTTGTCAGGGTGGCCGCGTCGGCATCGGCCATGGCCAGCGAAACGCCCTGCGAGGGCTCTGGTGCAGTGAGACAAAGCGCGGCAACGACACATGCCGCAACGCGAACGAACATTTTGACGACCCCGAACGCCTGGTTTTGGCGCTTGCGCGCTTCTCGGCGTCTTCTTCGGGGAGGTCATAAGATCGGGGCTGCTGCGGCTCGGTTAAGGACGGCCCGGTGGCGGGCTGGAATGAAAAATCAGCGTCAAATGCCGGTGACACAAATCCGGACAATTTAAATGAATTCGGTGGCCACGGCGGTCCGGGCGGGATATTGCACCGCTCCGCCTTGCGCATCGCTCCGCCGGGTTGAACAATGGTCGCAACACTGGGCGGGAAAGTGGGACGTTGATGGTACTGAGCCGGCGCGACGGAGTGCATGCGATGGCGGCCGCCATCCTTGCCGCCTTGGCTTGGTCATTATCCGCTGGCCTCGGCCCCTCGCGTGTTCAAGCGCAAGCCCAGAACGACCACCTCATTGTCCCGCGGGAGCGGATCGGCGGCGCCGCGCTCGGCAAAACCACGGCGGAATTGATCGACATGCTGGGCGACCCCGTCAGCGTCTGGCCCGGAAGCGTTTACACCTATAATTGGCGCGACGTATCGGCGACGGTCACAAAGGACGGCTGGTACGCGACGCAGATATGTACGAGCAATCCGGCCTATGCGACCGGCCAGGGCGTGCATACCGGCTCGTCGACTGCCACGGTCGACACCCTCATGGGACAGCCAAGGTATTCGCGAATCTTCAGGGGCTGGTGGCGACAGTCCTATACCAACCTCTATTGGCCGGGCTTGCTGGTCAGCATCCATCTCAAAGGCTTCGACACCGACAACCAGGTCTGGAAAATCTGCGTGAATCACTCCGCCGCCATTCCGCCATGACACGCGGGGCGTGGACGGCGATGCGGCGTGTCTAAAACGTCAATGGCCGGGACGGTGGCGACCGTCCCGGCCATAACGTTGTCACAAGCCGCGCGGCGGTTTCAGTCCGCCAGCGGATCGGGCCGCAGCTGGAAGTGCACCGCCATCGGCGTCATGCCGACGCCGCCTTCCTGATGCCAGGGCACGCGGTCGCCGCTCGAGGTCCACAAGCCGCGGCTTTTCCAACCGCCGTTCGGATCGTCGATGCGGCCGTCGAGGCCCTTGGCGTAGAAGCCGGTCGGATACGGCACCTTCATCGTGATCATCTTGCCGTCGGCATAGGCGATCAGGCCGTCGTTGAGATTGCCGGTCGAGATCGGCACGTCGTTGCCCAGCCCGAGCGTGTTGTGCTGGTCGACCCAGGTGTAATAGCTCGACTCGGCGGAGTTATCGCCGATGCCGTCGAAGCCGGGGCCCGGATATTTGTAGAACGTCCAGCCCTCCGGACAGTGGTTGCCGGTCGCGGTCGGGCCGTTGAGCGGGCCTTTGCATTTGGTCCGATCGAAGGCGCCGAGGTGGCCGCTCGCGAGCGACACCCACACCACGCCCTTGGAGTCGATGTCACCGCCGCGCGGGCCGAAGCCCGGCATCGGCACATTGTAGATTTCGGCGAGTGCGGTCTCCGGAGGGTTCGAGCCCGGATCGAGCCGCACGATGGCGCCCGGATTGGCGCGCAGCGTGCCCCACACCGTGCCGTCCACCGGGCTCGGCATCAGGGCGTAGAACACCTGGCCGATGCGCATGTCCTTGCCCGGCTCGAGCGGCTTGCCGGGTTCGGTGTATTCGCCGCGCCGGCCGTCGCCGGAGGTGTCGACGATCAGCGCGGTCCAGCCTTGCGAATGCGCCGCGTCGCCGGTCTCCAGGAACTTCTTGGTGTCGAGCCAGCCGACTACGCCGCCGCCGCCGCCGCTCGACGTCCACAGCGTGTTATTCTTGTCGAACCCGAATTGCAGGTGGTGGGTGGTGAAGCAGGTGTCGACGAAGGTGTACTTCATCGTCTTCGGATCGAGCATGGCGAGCTGGCGCTGGCTTGCTTCCAGCGGAAACAGCTTGGCCGAGGTCAGGTCGGAGTTCTTGCCGCAGAAATCCGGATCCTTCACGCCGCGCACCGCGGCGGCGAGCCACAGCCGGCCGTCGCCGTCCATCATCGAGTTATGATTGTTGATGTGGGTGTCCCAGATCTGCTCGTTGGCCCAATAGGGCGACGGCGCCAGCGGCTTCAGCGCTGCGGCGTGGCCCGGCCCCAGGGAATAGGGCATGTCGGCGTCGCGAACCGGGGCATGGAAATTGGTGACGCTGTTCTTCACCGGGTCGAGGATCGGGACATTGTCCATGGAATATTCCGGCGAGCCGAACAGCGGTCCGTAGCCGTTGACGGTGGGCTTGCGCTTGTCGGTCGAGATCTCGTCGTGGAGATAATGCTTCTGGTCGGCCCAGTCCCAGGTGGTGACGACGAGGTTGCGCTCGACGCCTTGCGGCCGCTGCGGCTTGGCGCGGGGCAACTCGCCCTCGGCGATGCGGTCGGTCCACTCGGCGAAATACTTGATCGGCGTCGAGGCAAGGTCGCCGGCGATAAGATTGACCATCAGCGGGCCCGCTTGGCCCGATTGCACGCGGCGCGCCCAGGCCTCTTCGGACGATTTGAACTCGCCTAGGCCCTTCGGCAGGGTGCGTGTCGCCAGATTGCCGAGCTGGTGACAGCCGATGCATCCATTGTTCTTCATGGCGTTGAGCCAGTCGGTCTGTTTCACCTTGTCGGGAATATCGCCGTGGCCGCCGAACTGGTCGGCGGCGGGGATCTTCAGCATCGAGTACCAGTAGATCGCCGGATAGACTTGTGCCGCCTCGGCGTCGCTCTTCGCCGGCACGGCCTTGAGGTCGAGCTGCTTGCCCGGCGCGGCATCGACTTTCGCCGAATCGGCGAGGCCGTAGCCACGCACCCAGACCGTATATTTGGCGGCCGGCAGATCGGGCACGAGATAACGGCCCTGGTCGTCGGTGACGACCATGCGGGCGAATCGGGTCGGTAGATCGTGGGTCTCAGCGATGACCCAGACGCCGGCTTCCGGGCCGCTCGGGCCGGTCACCACGCCGCCGATGTCATTCTTCTTCAGCGGCACGGTGGCCGTCTGCGCCCCCGCTTGGATCGTGGAAAGGCAACCGACGATACCTATCGCCGCTGCACTCAAATAGAGGCTGCGCTTTTTGGTCATGAATCCGCTCCCTGACGTGCCCCATGCCTTATTGGATTACCGCGATGATCAACGGTACCGTGACCCAGGTCACAGGCGTGGGCTGCGTTTAGGTTAAAAATGTGCCTCAACTCCACGGGCCTTTGCAATGCAGTGGGTGCAAATTAAGCCATTATTGACTATGACCTTGCCTCCGCACTGCACATAGAGCATTGTCCCCTTGTTCGACAGTCACTTAGGGACACGGACGGGGTGACTCTCGAAGACGCGCCGGCTCGGGGGAGGGCACTTTCGTAGAGCTCGTGGGGAGCTGGAATGGTTTACGCGTCTACGCACGACGGGAGTTATGGGGCTAAGGACTCCGTAACCGTAATCGACTCGACCGGCGCCCCCGATCGCGCGGTGCTGGTCCCTGACACCGAATTTCTGTTCACCGCTCAGTTTCATCGGGCCGGCCCCGATCTGGTGCTGCATGGCCACGACGGCCGTGAGTTTTTGATCACCGGTTATTTCGCGAGCGAACATCCCCCCGCATTGGTGGCGCCGAACGGCGCGCGACTTTCGGGCGCGACTGTAGATATTCTCGCCGGCTCGCCGACGCCGGGGCACTACGCGCAGGCCGCGGCGACCGCGCCGCACGACGCCATCGGCAAAGTCGAGAAAGTCGTCGGTGACGTCATCGTGGTCCGCAACGGCGTCGCGGTCGGGCTCCATGTCGGCGATGCCGTATTCAAGAGTGACGTCGTACAGACCGGCGCAAGCGCATCCTGCGGCATCTCGTTCCCCGACGGCACCGCGCTCAATCTCGTCGCCAACACGCGCATGGCGCTCAACGAATATTCGTTCGACGCCAACAGCAACGGCAACGGCGCGCTGTTCACCCTGGTCGAGGGTACCTTCGCCTTCGTTGCCGGCAAGGTCGCGCACCAGGGCGACATGAAGATCTCGACCCCGGTTGCCACCATGGGCATCCGCGGCACCACCGGCATTATCGAAAAGGCCAGCGCCCCGCTCAATTTGCCGGGCGGTGCCCCGCCGCCTCCCCCGCCCGATGGTTTGCCGCCGGGGTTAGTTACGTCGGACGCCCTTAACTCGACCTACAGTTTCGCCGTCGTGCCCGACTTCGGCACCGGCGTGACCGGATTCTTTGATCTGATCATGCTGGATGTTAACGGCAATCCGGCTCTCGATGCCAACGGCCGTCCTGTCGTCTTCCACACGGTGTCGCAGAACGGCTACGTCAGCTTTGTCACGCTGCAAGCCCCGGGTCAGTCGCCGCTGGTGACGACCGAGCCCGTGACCAACGCGCAGTTCCTTGCCGAACAGCAAATGCTGAAGGATCTGTTCGAGACGCTTAATCCAAATAGCCAGCAGAACAACGGCAATAACGGCAGCTCGACGCCGTCGCCGCTGCCGGGGTTTAATTCGAACCCGCAGTTCCAGGAAGACTCTACCCCGCAGCTCACCAACAACAACCCCGATAACAACAACAGCAGCAACGGGCCGACTATCCAAACCACCGCTCTTACTAATCGCGGCTTGGCGGCGGTAGAGGTTTGGGGAGGTGGCGACGGCTCTTGGGCTGGCTCGAACTGGCTTCCGGACCTCGGCCCTCCGCTCCCGGTCCAAGGCGCCCTCATTGGCTCGGGCAAAGCGACGCTTAGCGTGGCGACGAGTGTCCAGACCCTCGAGGTCGACGGCACCGGGATTCTCAATATCGTCGATGGCGGCGCGCTCACGGTTTTGAATGTCATCAAGGGCAGCGGCACGATCCAGCTGAATTCCAGCGGCGCTGATCCGACGCTCGCGATCGGTGGCAACATGACGCTGACCGGTGGCGGCACCATCAAGATGTTGGGTGTCGCCGCCGACAACAAAATCATTGACGCTAGCAGCGGGACCCTGATCAACGAGGACTGGACCATCACGGGCACCGGCACCATCGGCGCCGGCGATAAGAATCTGACCTTCGAAAACTTCGGCACGGTCAATGCTACGGGCCTGTTGATCGTCAACACGGGCAATCAGGTGACGAACGGCAGCGGCGGCCTTATGGAAGCGACCGCTGGGGGCACGCTGCAGGTCGAGGACAGCGTGTTCAACGACGTCGGCGCGACGGTAAAGGCTGACGGTGCGGGCTCGGTCGCTGCGTTTTCCGGCGCCGCGTTCGACAATTTCAGTATCGTTACGGCGACGAATTCCGGCGCCGTCACATTTACTGGAGTTGCGGTCACCAACGAAGCCGGTGCCACAATCAGCGCGGACGACGGCACCGTCACCATCGACCTCGGCTCGGTTGCGAATAGTTCTTCGCTGCAGGCCGTCAATGGTGGCATCCTGCAATTCGAAAGCGTCACGGTCACTAACGCCGGCGCCGCCGAAGTTAGCATCGACGCCACCTCGAAGCTGAACCTCGACGGCTCATCGATCCTCCATGGTATCTTCGACAATGCCGGCCTTGTCACCGCGATAGCGGGATCATCGACGCTGAACGGCGATACGGTGACCAATAGTGGCACGATTGTCGCCGATACGGGTGCGAGCCTGACGTTGCAGGGCATCTCACTGACAAATCAGGTTGGTGGCACGATCAACGCCGATGGCGGATCAATCGACATCAGCAGCAACATCACCAATAACGGTACGCTCGAGGCGAGCGACGGTGGCAGTTTGCTTGTCGCGAGCACGATCAACAACACGGCTGGGACGCTGAAGGCGGTTTCAGGCGGGCTGCTGGACGTGCAGAGCGCCGTCAGCAGTGGTGGGAACGCCATCATCGAGGGCGGCAAGCTCGAATTCGACTCTCAGTCGAACGTCAACGTAACGTTTGATGACAGCAAGGGCCCCGGCGAGCTCATTCTCAAGGATGTGGCGGACTTCACCGGCGCGATCGCCGGCATGGCGCTCGGCAGCAGCGATTTTCTGGACATCAAAGGCTTTGATACCAGCACCACGGTGGGGCTGGGTGTCTTCGATGCCCTACACGACATTACGACGTTTGTGGCGATCGACGACGGCCGTAAGTTCGTCGTGACGTTGGATGGCAACTACTCGGGCGACACCTTCGGCGTGAGTGGCGACGACGGCGTCGGGGGCGTCGGCATCGATTTGGTGCTCGAGACAGGAGGCATTGGGCACGATTACCTTTGGATTGGTCCGATTGCGGGGAGTTGGGACGTCGCTGGGAACTGGAAGGATTTGACGACGGGGCAGAACCCGGCGCTTCTTCCGCCTGGCAGCAAAGACAGTGTCACGATCGATTCGGCTGGCGCTGGCCTGGTGCAGTTGATCACCGGGACCGGGGAGGCGGCGTCGGTGACCGTTGCAGGAGCGACGGCGCTGTCGGGCACTTTCACGTTCGACACGGTGACGGTTGAGAGCGATGTGACGCTGACCATCGAGACCGGCACTACCACCATCTTCGGCATCTGCACCAATAGCGGCACCTTGGAAGCAACCGCGGGCGGCATCCTTGTGCTCGACGACAACGTCAGCAACGCGGGCGGCAAGATCGCGGCGAGTGGCGCAGGCTCTGTCGTCGAACTCGACGGGATCACCATTACGGGCGGCGATCTGCAGAGCGGTTCGGGCGGCATCATTGAGGCGGTCAGCGGCACCAACGTGCTGTCGGGCGTGAGCGTTGACGACGGCAG
>Ga0335081_10002103_pt1 | contig 31378 bp, 26 predicted proteins | sample Lox_Sample_35_FD_206713 | JGI IMG/M metagenome (GOLD analysis project Ga0335081, IMG submission 206713) | Soil microbial communities from Loxahatchee National Wildlife Refuge, Florida, United States - Lox_Sample_3.5 | ecosystem: Environmental > Terrestrial > Soil > Wetlands | place: USA...
GTTCCCCTTTTGGTTCGGTTCGCCTGTGGAATCCTGTGTTCGCCGGTCACTTCCGGGCTGTGACAGCTGTCCTAAGATCTGCATTTCGGGCGACCTAAACTGCATTTGCAACGGAAGGAACCACATGTCGCGCGGCGCCGACCATTTTGGAACTGAGAAAGAGAGCACATATGCCCGTAGTTAGTGGCCCAGACAAGCGAAAGCGAGTTCAGCCGGTTCGCTTGTCCGAGCAACACGAGTCCGACAACATGCAAACCATCGGGCGCATGGTCAGCGGGGTCGCCCACGATTTCAATAACCTGCTGACCGGAATTGTCCTGTGTTCAGACCTTCTGCTTGCCGGCCTGGAGAAAGACAGCCCCTTACGCCGGTATGCACTGGAGATTCGGGGTGCAGGGGCACAGGGAGCGGGGCTGGTCCAGCAGTTACTGGCGGTGGCCCGCGAACGCCGGAGTGAGCCATGTCTCTTGCGATTCAACGATGTGATCGCCGAAACTCGGGAACTGCTGCTCCGGCTGATTGGGGAGAACATCGAGCTGGCGACCGAGTTGGATCCCGAGCTCGAAGCCATCACCATGGATCCGGCCCAGGCCCGACAGATCCTCCTGAACCTCGTGCTTAACGCACGCGATGCCATGCCCGCCGGGGGACGCATCGTGCTCCTGACGCGAAACAGCAGCACGCCCGCTACAGCCATCGAGTTTGAAGTGTGCGACAACGGCTGCGGGATCGACGCGGGCGATCGCGCCAAAGTGTTTGAGCCGTTCTTCACCACAAAGGGACCTGGCAAGGGCAACGGATTGGGGTTGTCAACCGTGCAGAGCATTGTGAAAGAGAACGGCGGACGTGTCGAAATTGAGAGCGAGCCGGGCAAGGGAACAAGAGTGATTGTCCAACTGCCGGTTGCAGGTTCCGCTATAAGGCCCGCGGAGTTTGCGCGTCCGGCCGAACAGATTTCCGAAAGCAAGACTGATACCTATGTAGAAAGAAGAGGAAAAAGAGCATGACCACCGCAGCGGTGCCCGTATTCACGTCTTCAAGACCGGAGGCGGGAAATTTGAACCTGTTGATCGTGGACGACGAGCGTGCGGTGCGCGAGGCATGTCGTGAAGTCGCCCGCACGCTGGGCTTTAACGCGCTGGTGGCGGAATCGGCCGAGCATGCCTTCCGGTTGCTGCAAGAGCATCCCGTGGACATCGTGCTGCTCGATCTCAAGCTGCCGGGGTTGGCGGGGATGGAAGCGCTCAACCGCATCAAGCAACAGCGGCGCGACACCGAGGTGATTGTGGTGACAGGCTGCGCGACGGTGCAGTCGGCAGTGCAGGCCATGAAAAATGGCGCTTACGACTACGTTACCAAGCCGTTCAGCATGGAGGAATTGAGAGTTTTGCTGGAGCGTGTGGATGCGCACCTCAGGCTGAAGACTGAAAACCGCATGTTGCGCGAGAGAGTCAAAGCCAAGCAGGGCTTTGCGGGGATCATTGGCGCGGCTCCGGAAATGGAGAAGTTGTACCGCATGATTGCCAAGGCCGCGCAGAGCAGTCATCCGGTGCTGATTTTGGGAGAAAGCGGGACGGGCAAGGAACTGGTGGCGCGCTCCATCCATTTTTCCGGGCCCCTGCGCGACAAACCGTTCATTCCGGTCGATTGTGGCTCCCTGGTGCCGACCTTGATTGAAAGCGAGTTGTTTGGTTACGTGAAAGGAGCATTCACCGGAGCGGTCCAGTCAAAAGATGGGCTGCTCACCATGGCCGAGGGCGGCACCGTGTTTTTCGACGAGATCGGGGAGATGCCCGTGGATCTGCAAGCCAAGCTGTTGCGCGCGATCCAGGAACGGGAGATTCGTCCGGTAGGAAGTACGCGGAGAATTCCCATCAATGTTCGAATTCTCGCCGCCACCAATCGCGACCTGGAGCAGGGAGTATCGCAAGGGACCTTTCGCCGTGACCTCTACTTCCGCCTGAATGTGCTAAGTCTGCGGATTCCTGCGCTGCGGGAAAGGCGGCAAGACATTCCTTTGCTGGCTGGATATTTCCTTGACCGGCTGAGTCGGGACGCAGGAAACGATCGCATCCTCAGCGATGCGGCGTTGAAGGTTCTGCTTGCCTATGACTGGCCGGGAAATGTACGCGAATTGGAAAACTGCCTGGAGCGCGTTTGTGCCTTGAACACCGGACCCGAGATTCACGTCGGCGACCTGCCGGGAGCGGTGAATGGGAACGGGCACAGTTGTGGACCTGTCGCAGGCTCTTCCAAGATCATTCCCATGTTCGAACTGGAGAAGCAGGCCATTCTGAACACGATCACGCAACTGAATGGCGACAAACTTCTTGCTGCCCGGTTGCTGGGTATCGGAAAGACTACGCTCTATCGCAAATTGAAGGAGTATGGTTCCCAGGATTGCTAGCGCCTTCCCGGCGTGGGAACCATTCCTGCCGGTTGTTGCTGTAACTCCCTGAAATACAGTGCTCCTGTGATGGCCACGTACGTGCAACCTCCACGTGCATGATCTTGCTTATTACCCCTCTGGCCAAGGCCAGGGATTGCGCGCTACCGATTGAAGAAGCCACGAGCGAAGCGGTAACGATCTGCGAAGAGCTTGCACAGGCAACCGCCGAGCTCAAAGCCCACGAGTTCAAGGTCGTTGTCTTTGATGATCTTTTGCCCGACGCCGATGGTGAGGCATCTGAAGTAGTGTTCAAGCATCTTGGCTCTGCGGTGCCGATTCATGTGAATTTCGCGGTCAGCGGAGTCACACGCGTGGTCAGTTTGATTCGAAGTGCTCTCGAACGCAGAAAGCGTGAGTTGGCTTCTGCCCGTTGTGAGGCAGAGGAAAACTTGCGGCACGAACTCAAGGATTCGGTTACCGCCTTGCTTCTGTCGTGCGAGATGGCATTGCAGGTGCCGAATTTGCCTCCGTTGGCGGAGGACAAGCTGCAGGCTGCCGGGGCGCTGGCACGCGAGATGAGCTTGAAACTGGGCGGGCTGACATGAAGCTAAGCGGTTGCCTGGCCGGTCTCCGCCGCAATCTCGTCGATCACTTCTTCAGGCTTTTCTTCGAGCATGAAAGCCAGGACGTCTTGAGGCACGGGATTTGTCCACACCGGAGCGAATGACTGCCGGTGAAGTGGCGACGGTCCATACTCGCGCAAGGCGGCCAGGTGGCGCGGTGTGCTGTATCCCTTGTTCGACGCTAGACCGTAAAGAGGAAAAACCGGGTCCCATTCGCGAATCATGCGGTCGCGCTCAACCTTGGCCAGGATCGATGCCGCGGCGATCGAAGCGGAGAGCGCATCGCCATGGATGATGCCTTTCTGCGGCAGTTCGCAGTCCAGCCGCAGCGCATCAATCAGCAGATAATCAGCCGACGGTCGCAGCTGCAGCACGGCTTCCCGCATCGCCACCCGCGATGCCTGATAGATGTTGATTTGATCAATGCGCGCCGCGTCGACGGCCGCAATCGCCCACGCGATCGCGTGTTCGCGGATGCGGACGGCAAGAATCTCGCGTCGTTCGGGAAGCAATAACTTGGAGTCGCGAAGACCACGAACGCGATACGCTGGATCGAGAATGACGGCGGCGGCGACCACCGGTCCGAACAGCGAACCACGGCCCACCTCGTCGACCCCCGCGACCAATTGAGCGCCGGATTGCCACGCCTGCTTTTCAAATTTGAGGGTGCAGCGAAGCCGTTTCAGCAGGCGCAGCTTGGCGGCGGACGGCGAGAGCGTTTGTTTGCGGGCGCGTTTACTGGCTGCAGGCACGGATAAGAGCATCTTGCTCGAAACTGCCCTTGTGGAGCAAGTTGGAAAAATGCGAGATGGGCGCCAGCGCTCCTATGAAAGGGTGATTTCCTGAAATTGTTCGTCCGCGGGAGCAGTCTTCAGCCCTCGCTTGTTTCTGGTCGGGCTGGCGTGACTGCGGTTCGCTACATGGGACGCTGTACCGCCTCGCGAATTGCGCCGCTCTGAGAGTGCAAGGTCAACCGCGCCTTTCAGGCCGTCCAGGAGGCCACCATTTGCCTGCTGGACCAGATCGACCAGATAGGAAAGGGCCTGAGTTGAATTTGAACCCGCGGTGAGCAGCGTCCTCACCGCCTCTTTGGTCATACTTTTCTCGAGTTCACGAGGAAATACCTGGGCAGAATAGCGGAAGATGTTGGTACCCGAGGACCGTGAGCGAGTGACCAGACCAAGCTCACAAAGCTTGGTGAGAGTCGAGGCGACCGTGGTGTAATGCAGCTCCAGGCTGAGTCTTTGGTCCAGCTTCCGTACCATCTCCCAAACCGTGTGCTCCCCGCTGCTCCATAGGACACTCATTGCCTCCCAGCGCAGCGTTCCTGCGGGCAGGATGAGTCGTTCCTCGCGTGTGTGCTCAGGTGTCAAGAAGGCGCGCTTTTTGTTGCAACTAAGTTGCATCAGAGCTGATCCTTCATTTTTGACCCGGAAGGGACGCGTGTCAATACACCGGGGCGATTTTGTGTTGCATGCTCGATGCAACTACTTGCGACAGGAAATCGTCTTTGTCGCAACCAGGCTGCAACTAGGATTGCGTTGTAAAATTCAGATGGATGTCAAGCGGGCGCGTAGCTCAAACGGATAGAGCATCGGATTTCTAATCCGAGGGTTGCAGGTTCGATTCCTGCCGCGCCTACCAGGCTGCGAGTCGAAGTTCATCCGCGTAAAAAATCGCCGATACGCGGACAAACGAACATTGGCCCCAGCTAGCCCCAAGTCGTCACTAATCTAATCGTTAACCTCAACGGAGGTGAACGTTCATGCGCGTTGCGGGCATCGTATTAACTGTAGTTCTCTACTCCGTGGTGGTTCTCCTTGCGGTCGTCCTTCTCGCAGCCGTTCAGTTGCGCTCGTCGGGTGGGGCCCTCTTCGACACCTGGAAGTTGAATTATGACGCAAACAAGGTGGTAGGTGACGAACAAAAGAGAGCCTTGAGAGCGCTGCAGGACCACTTTAAGCAGAATATGGACTACCTCAATTGGGCGAAGCTTTGTTTACGGCTTTACGACCAGGCTGGACTTTTGCAGACAAAGCGTATCGACCCTGAAACACTGCAGGACATCAAGAAGGCAAGACACGACCGAACTCCACTCGCAAACCTCAGCGGAGACGTTAAATGTGCTGTACAGGGTTTTACCTCGTTGAAATACGACGAGACCTATTACGAGATGCTCACGAAAGATGACTCACTGGAGATCGAAGACCTGAAAAAGTCTTTGGCTTCGAATGGAGAGCAGTATGCCGATCTGATCAAGGGGCACCAGGACTTCATTGCATTCAGGAGCATGGCTTCAACCTGGTATCTGCGGCCATTCTTCGATAGCCCTTACGACTTGCTGGTGTTGCTCTTAGTCATGATGATGGGTGCGATCGGAGGCGTGGTAAGGCTGCTGCGAGACTACGGATCCTCCCTTCACACCGATCCCAGTCCCAGGGACTACGTCTTCGTACCGCTGATCGGAATGGTGGTAGCGATCGGCGGATACGTGCTGGCTAAGACCGGCCTGTTGCTGCTGTCTTCAACCAAAGAAGAGACGTCTCTAAGCCCCTATATGATCAGCCTCGTCGGCATCATCTCAGGGCTGCTGGCCAGGGAAGTGATCGAGGCGATCGCCGCCAGTGGACGCGGCATCATAAAGCGAAGCGCTACGCCGCCGAGGCATAAGGACGGGGGGAATCCAGAGGGCGTCGGTTAGCTTGTCCGCTAATACTCTGGGCAACGTTACACCAACGGCGTTTGCCAACGTGTCTTACTCCTGCCGCAGCGCGGTAAACGGGTCAATCAGCGTGACGCGGTGTGCCGGAATGAAACAGGCGGCGGTCGCAACCGCGAAGAAGACTAATGATACCGTCGCAAAGGTGATGGCATCCATTGGGCTGGTGGCGTAAAGCAGCGAAGCCAGAAGCCGTGCCACGATAACTGATGCTGCCAGTCCCATGCACGTCCCGGCTAGAGTTACGCCCAACCCCTGGCGCAGCACCATCCCGATCACTGCATTCTTCGGTTGACCGAGCGCCATGCGGATGCCTAGTTCGCGGGTTCGCTGGCTTACCGTCAGCGCCATCACGCCGGCAATTCCGCTGGCGCTGATCACCAGCGCGAGACCGGCGAAGATTCCCAACAGAATGGTCGTGACCTTTGGTGACTCCACGGAATCTTCGCGCAGGCGCTCGAGAGTTGTGACGCGATCCAGCGCGATTTCGGGGTCCACACTGTGAAGCGCGCGAGCTATGAGCGGAGCAATGCTCGTCGGCTCAACGCGGGTACGAATTAACAGGTTTGTGGCGAAACCGGATTGCGCGACGGGCAGGTAAACTTCGTCCTGCACCGCCCGGTCAAGCCCGTATTCCCTGGCATCGCCGACGATACCGACAATTGTGGTCCAGGCTTTGCCCTGATCAAAAGACATGCGCTTGCCAATCGGCTCTTCGTTAGGCCAGCGATGGCGTGCCATGGTCTGGTTGATGATCGCCACCGGGAGCGACGCGGCATCGTCATGCTCACTGAAGAGGCGTCCTTGCACCAGCGGCTGGCGTACCGTTTCGAAATAGTCAGGACTGACTCCGGTGGTGTCGACCACGGGCGAAAGATTGTCCGAAGCTGCAGGCCTACCTTCAATCTGAAAGTCGACATTACCCGGACCAATCGCCAAAGAGTCAGGGCCGAACGGGAAGCTGGAAGCCAGGCTGACAGATTCAACTGCAGGGACTGACCCAGTGCTGGTCAGGATCCCCCGAGCTAGTGCGAGTTGCTGCTCTGCTTTCGTATAGTGCGCGAAGTTGGGCGTGAGACGAAGCGAGAGCACGCGCTCGACGTTGATGCCGGGATCGACGCGCTGCAAACGCATAAAGCTGCGAATCATTAGCCCCGCGCCGATCAGCATCACGAAGGAGAAGGCAACTTGCAGCACGACGAAGGCTGTTCGCAATCTTTGGTGACCACGAGTAGCGGTGCTCTGTCCTCCGGCTTGCTTCAACACATCCCATTGCTGCTCGCCGGCGGACAGCGCTGGGCCCAATCCGAAGAGAATTCCCGAAATCACCGAAATGAGAAGCGTGAAAATCAGCACCCAGCCATTGATGTGCACCTCGCTGGCGCGAGTCGTAAAGCGCGCCACGAAGTTCACCATCACTTTGAGTACGGGAGAGGCCAACGCGAGGCCGAGCAAGCCTCCTGCGACCGAAAGCAGCACGGTTTCAGTAAGTAGTTGGCGGATGAGCCGGCTTTTGGTTGCGCCCAAAGCGCTGCGCACGGCTAATTCACGCTCGCGTCGCAGTAGGCGCGACAAAAGCAGATTCGCCACGTTGGCGCAGGCTATCAGCAAAACAAAACCGGCAGCGGCAAACAATACAAGGAGCGTAGTTCGCGAGTGTTGGGTAAGTTCATCGTGCAGCGAGTTGGCCAGTACGCCATAACCCTGTGCACTGGGATAGCTGGCGGGATACGAACTGGAAATCTGTCGGGCGATAGTCGACAGGTCCGCCTGTGCCGATCCCAAAGAAACCTGGCTCTTGATCCGGCCGACAACCGTCAGGAATCGACGGGCACGATTGCTGATGGCCGCCTGCGAGGCGCGAAACGGGCACTGCACCGTGGTCATGTAGACGTCGTTGTCGCCCGGATATTGCGGGATTGGCGGGAGCACACCGATGACCGTATGCGGCTTGCTGTTCATCTCAAAGGTGCGGCCGATGATGTGCGGGTCGCCTCCCAGGGCGTGCTGCCAGTATTCATAGCTGAGAACCAGCACACCATCAGCGTTGGGTGCCTCATCGCTGGAAAGAAAGGTTCGCCCGAGGAGCGGCGTTACCCCCAGAACTTCAAAATAATTGGAGGAGACGACGCCGGTCTGCACGCGGAAAGCGGTGTTGTGGTCCAGCAGGAGAAACGGCATGCTGTGATACTCGGCGAGGGAATCGAGGGTGTGGGAGTAATTTCGATAGTCCTCGATTTCTTTCACGGAGAAGGGCACATTTGCCAAATGAGTTTGCGTCGCCTGTTGATGCAGCACGACGAGTTGACTGCCTTGAAGGTAAGGCAGTGGCTGGAGCAGCACTCCGTACACGGCGCTGAAGATGGCAGTGTTGGCGCCAATCCCGAGGGCCAAGGTCAACAGAACCAGCAGTGTGAATCCGGGATTCTTGGCAAGAACACGAATTCCGTAACGCAAATCTTGCATGGCAGTTTGCAGCCATATGCCCGTTTGGGATTCACGCACCTGTTCCTTGACCTGCTCGATCCCGCCAACCTCAATGCGGACGGCGCGAGCGGCTTCTTCCGGCGAAAGCCCGGACTGTATCTTTTCCTCGGTCAGCAATTTGAGATAGGAGTCGAGTTCTGCTGAGAGTTCGCGCTCCTGGCGTCGCCAGCCAAAGAGATTGCGAAGCAGACTGACAAAGCGCGAGTGCTGAGACATCGTCAGTTCTCCTCTACGAGGCTTCAAGTGCCTGGGCGATCGCCAGGGATATGCGCGACCATTTTTCTTTCTCGGTCTGCAGTTGATTGCGCCCGGCTTTGGTCAGGCGGTAATACTTTGCCCGCCGGTTGTTCTCTGACTCGCCCCAACTGGCCGTGAGCCAGCCTTCCTCCTGCATGCGGTGCAGTGCGGGAAACAAGGATCCGGCCTTCACCTGAAAGGTCCCGCGCGTGACCTGCTCGATGCGGCGGGCAATCCCCAGGCCGTGCATGGGTTGCAGTGCGAGGCACTTGAGAATCAGAAGGTCCAACGTGCCCTGGAGGAGGGTGGTCTGCTCGGAAGCCATATATCTCCTATAGACGTTCGATAGAAGATAGCGTTAGCACATATAGAATGTCAATAGGAGGGGCGGCCGGAGGGGCTGCGCAAAAACAAAAAAATCCCGTCCTTCTCGTGCGGAGACGGACGGGACATGCGAACGAGCTAGTTGACAGTAAGGCTCTTTCCCGAAGATGCGATACCGTTGGCCACCACGTAGATGGTGCTGGCACCGGTTTCGATCCCGGCCGGTACATCAAAAGTTGCCGACACGGTGGTATTCCCGGTGGCAATACCCATAGTGCTGAAGCCGTGGGTACGGGTGAAGGTGAAGTGACCGGTTGCTTTGTTGCGGATCACAACCAAGGGATAGTTCGAAGCATTCTGTCCATCATCGCCATAGGTTGATCCGGCGGAGAAACCGTTGAACTGCTTACCGGAAATGGTATAGGACTGGCCGCCGGTAACGCTCCTCGGCCCGCCGGTGATGACAGGCCGCCAAGCCGCCTTCGGAGAACCTACCGGGGTATAGATTTCCGTGTCGGTAGTGGCGCCATCGGCTGGCGTGTACAGGACTTGCCCTGTGGGAAGACCCAGCAACCGCCCTTGCCACGATTGCAGCGACTTGCCGCTGCTAGTGTTGGGCGCCTGGTCGAATGTATTGGAGGTAGTGAACTCGAAGAACGTGCCCGTGCCTGCAAATACTCCCGGGCTGGTGAAGACCAAGATATTGCCGTCTGGGAGGAGCGTGCCGGCGCCGTCCGCGATGTCATTTCCACCCGGGTAGTCCGGGCCGGTCGACCAGGTACCGCTTGTTGTGTCAAAGATGGAATTGTGAGTGGTGGCTCCGAAAGCTACGATCGTACCGTCGGGCCTCTGCACCAGCGGGCCCATTTCAGGGACGATACCCAGGCCGCCGCTATTGGGCAGAACGTTGATGGTGCTGCCGGCTGACGTCCAGGTTTCGCTGGCAGGATCATACAATTCGGAGTTGGTTCCGTCCTCGGTATCAACGGTCAACACTTTTCCTTCGGGGGTCAGGGCAAAACCCTCTTCTGAAAATCCGTCGGCTTTGCCGGAGCCAACGGACGTCCAGGTCAGGTTGGTGGCATCGAAATTGACTTGCAGGCGGGCAGGTTGTCCGCCTTGGCCCATCATGAAGGTTCCGTCGGGCAGAACCACCGCGGGAGAGTCGCCGATCGTACGCCAGCCATTGGGCGGATTGACCTTGGTCCAGGTGTTGGTTGTTGGGTCGTAAATTGCGCCCAAGTTGGTTTCGGTGTTTTGAAAATTGTTATATTCGCCGCCTTCGACCAGCACCCTGCCATCCGGCAGCACTGCCGAAGCGAAGTAAAGAGGCGCATAGCCGGATGGCATAGAAGCCAGTTTCTTCCAGCTTCCGTTGATATAGTTGGCTGTGTTGGTGGGAGTCAGCCTCCACCAATTTCCGCTCATGTATTCATGCACCATCACGCTGCCATCGGTCAGCAGAAGGGCAATGTCAGTCTGAAAGGTTGGTTGGGTCTTGAGTTTTGTCCAGCTTCCTACGGCCGCTTGCATAGAACTGGCTACGGCAAGCGCGACCGTTACGCCGAAGACGAGGGATCGAAAGATTCTTGTCATGTAAGTTTTCATTCCTCCCGGAGGATTTAGCACGCGCGGAGTCGTTCATACGGCGGCCACACAATCCTGGAGAGCACAAGCTGTGGGAACCCCGAGCAGCATTGGGCTGGCATTATACTTCGGAGCTTGAAGCTTTTGAGCAAAATAAAATGTAGGGCGGTGTGCCGGACAACACAGACTCAACACGAATTGTTGAGATGAGAGACGGCGGTCAGGCTTTTCGTGGCTTGTGTTCGCAACTCGGGGTGTTCAAGCAGTCGTCTCGAAGTTGCAACCGTTTCACCGGCCGCCCGCCGATAATGTGAGACTCGATGATTTCCTCGATGTCATTGGCGGTGACCCCTCCATACCAAATCCCTTCCGGGTAAATCACGATATTGGGCCCGTGCTCGCATTGATCCAGGCAGCCCGATTGGTTAGCACGAACTCGGCCCTTTAGGCCATGCTCCGCCAGCCTCTGCTTGAAGAGTTTCTGTAAAGCTGCCTGCCCCGATGGATCGCAGCAGCCGCGCGGATGGCCCTCCGGCCGCTGATTGCCGCAAACAAAGATGTGCTTCTCAAACTTTGGCATAGAGACGAATGTACAGGATTACGACGAGAATGCGTTTTGAGAAAAAAGACGAGGAAAGCAACGCTTGAAGAGGCTACTGAACCCGGGTACCCGTTATTCCTTTAGCGGGACGATGGTCTTATCGCCCTGACAAAAGGTGGCCACTTTCTGTAATCCGCCCTGGGGCTGCTTGAGAAGCAGCACTGGCCCATAGCAAAAGACGGCGTGGCCGTTTTCCGCCATGAACCATTTTCCCCCCTTGCGGGATTGCCGGGCGACGGGATGGTCCTCGGGCGAGCGCGTGGGCAAAGCCGGGCGGACGCCGGGAAGAGACAGTGCCAACAGTATGGTTGCCAGGATCTTCATAACTTCTCCTGGCCCTGAAAGTCAGATACGCATTACGTTTCTGCGCACATCCTCCAGGCTGTTGGCATCCGTTGGTGGTCTCTGCGGAACCGGCTTACGGAGCTTGCCTAAGTTCTTCCGGTCCTGCGGTTTGTCCTGGGTCGACGGAGATTGAACCTGGGAATGAGCCCTCGCGTCAGCCTGGGCCTGGGCTTCCGCGTGTTGTTTCTGTATAGCTTTGCCTTTCATCTGGCTTAACTGGGTGCTGTCATTGAACAGCGACCGGATCAGCCCGCGCTGGCTGTCGATGGTACGGGACTGCTCCACCACCAGCACGGCCATCAGGCCATAGGAGACGAGGAACAGGACAATCAGGATAGGAAGCATGGAATGCTTCGGTTTTACGGTTGGGCTGGATAGGACAGCCAAATTTTCTGATGTCGCGTTCAACACTCTGGGCTCCGGTTATGCCATGACAACGGCAGTGGGAACAATGCAGCTTGCACGCCATCGAACGGACGAGGGCCAAACTATTCGCGGAAAAGCACTTGCATTGGATTGGGGCGGGTGGCAAGGGGTTGCCAGGTGCAAGGGGGTGCACAATAAAGGAAGCAGCGACGCGCTGGCTATGTGCGACCTAGGCCGGCAAGCACAACGACCGTATCCCATGGGAATGCCGCTACTTCCCGAACGTAGTAATAGAGCCACTTGAGGCGCGGATTTTGATGGCGGCCACTGTCAATCTTTCCCGCGTTCGTCGGGACCCCGAGCAGCCGGAAAAGCCAGCGACAGCGCGGAATGTGGTAAATATCGGAGCAAACCGTAACCTGGGCCTGCCCTTCAAACTGGGCGAGAATCCTGGCGCAAGCCCGCACCGAGGAGACGGTATCGGTGCTTTCCGGCTCCAGCAGAATGTGGTCGTCCGGAATGCCGGCTTGGCGGAGGAGGTCACGCATTACTTCCGCCTCCGAGGGCGGGTTGCGTCCCACTCCGCCGGAGACCAGAAAGAAGGGTTGCGACATACTCTGGGCGGTGCGCAGAGCGCCTTCAACCCGGCGCCGCATGGCGTTGCTAGCCACGCCGTCCATCCACACGGCGGCGCCCATTATTACGATCACGTCGACCACGCGCTGAATTGGGCTACTTGCAGGGGGCATAGCCGCGAGTGGCGACTTCATAGCGTCTTAGATCTGCTCCGATCAGTTTTCCTCCCGCCCCTTTCCCTGCCTGTGCCTTGGCCCAGCTGCAGAGCTTGTCAGCGTCTTGCTGGTCGAAAGTAAACTGTACCTGTTTACTGGGAAGTACTAGAGCCAGTGCCAGTCCGTAAAACGGGGGAACGCGCAAAGGTGGCCGCACGACCATGGTTAATGGCGCGCCGTCGTATACGAGTTGGGCACTCTCAAAGCTGTGCTTTGCTGCCATGGCCTTTCTTACGTTGGGAGTGGAACTCACCAGCACTTCAAATCGGTTCTCGTTCTTAGGCACAACGTAGGTTCCCGACCAATGAAAGGCGCCTGCATCGGTTTTCATGTCGACCCCTGGAGCGTCTCGCAAAGCGATATAGGTGCGCTCTACTTCCTGGCGTTGTACCTCGGTGTCCCCGCGCAGGAAAACAACCTCCAGGCGTAACCGTTCGTAACCGTCGAATTGCCCGGTGAAGTTCAGGTTCTCCAGCGCGAATGAAAAGTTATTCGTCGCGTTCGGGGTGAAGGATAGGCGTGTTCGGTCGGGAAGAAATCCATCGACATAGACCGGCACATCATTGACAAACAACGAATAGTAATAGTGGTCGGCGCTGGCTACTTTTGCCGACGGCGTGAACTGGACGTCGAATCTGGTATAGCCGACGCGTTCACGGTCAGTCATCTTGTCCAGGGTGTCGAGCGATGGCACTACCCAGCCTGGCCGGACCTTGTCCGCGGGCGTGTCCGCATGCGCCAATGGAACAAGCCAGGTGCCGGGCAAAGCGGTTGAGGAATCACACGATCGGACGTTTTCTTCCCCGTCGGAAGGCACACAGGTGCTTCCACTGCAGGAAAGTTTAACCAGAGAGTTCTCCGCGGGCGCTTTGCCGGCAACCGACTTCAAGCACATCTGAAAGTCATAGCCGTTGAACTGCGGATCATAGCTGCTGGCCGTGCGGATCCGATTGATCTCGGCGACAAAGGCCATCTTTGGAGAAGTGGGGACGTCGATCTCGTGCCAATAGGGATAGGGGTCGCCATTCTTGGGGAACAATCCCAGCGGATCTCTAGGGTCGGGTGACCGCACAGCGAACTTGAGCTCAGGCAACTCAGAGGATGGCTGCGCAGCAACGGCAGCCTTGGGCTTTTCAAAACTTGCGTTGAAGTGAATGCGGAAGTGATGCAGTTCGGCTGCCGATGGCGTCGGCACCAGCCCCATGACGAAATTTACTCCGACGAACAGGAGCAACAGCACTACCGTAAACCCGGGGATACAGATCAGGTAATTGGCGCACGGTTTGGCGTCGAGCCACTTGCGTGCGGCGGCAGATAGCGCGGTGCCGCCCCCCAGTATGATCGACCCCCAAATCTTGCTTGCTGTGGTCGTCAGGAAACCCGGCAGAACCGAAACGTCTTTGCCGCCGCGGATGGTCTGCACCAGCCAGAACACCAACAGCAACAGCAAGACTGAAGCAAAGAGAATGAAGATGCAATCCAGCGGCGTGGGATTATTCCAGGTGCCGGTGGCGGACGTTGTGCGGCGATTAGGCTTTGGATCGGGCATAGCGCACCTCTGCGAGAGAAAATGCCCGGCAATGTCCTGAAAATGGACACTCACCTGGGCTAGCTGGAAGTGCCCGCGACGCGGCAGGGGTCACGCGAAAGACCCATGCGAGCGTGTGTTTAAGTTTCTGCTAAGGGCATTCTGTAATCGAATGCGAGCGCTGTCAAGGATGTTGTGATCGCGCGCGCTCGTTTTCTACTTTCCGCTCATCACCAGCTTGGCGATTGTGGCCAGCTGCATGTTGGAAGTGCCCTCGTAGATCTTGCCGATCTTCGAATCGCGCCAGTATTTCTCGACCGGGTAATCTTTAGTGAAGCCGTAGCCGCCATAGATCTCGATTGCCAGCGAAGAGACGCGCTCGGCGACCTGCGAGCAGAAGAGCTTGGTCATGGCGGCTTCCTTGACGAAAGGCACGCCAGCGTCCTTCATGCGGGCGGCGTTGTAGACCATAAGGCGCGCGGCTTCGATTTCCGTGGCCATCTGCGCGATCTGGAACTGGATTCCTTGGAAATCGGCGATCGCCTTGCCAAACTGCTTACGCTCCTGGGCATACTTCGCTGCATACTCCCAGGCGCCGCGGGCGACGCCCAGCATCTGCGCGCCAATTCCGATGCGGCCCTCGTTCAGCGTCTCGATGGCGATCTTGTATCCTTTGCCAACTTCGCCGAGTACGTTGGACTTGGGCACGCGGCAATCTTCGAGCATTAACTCGCAGGTCGAGGAAGCGCGGATGCCAAGTTTGTCTTCCTTTTTGCCGACCGTGAAGCCGGGGAAGTCTTTCTCGATGATGAACGCCGTAATCCCTTTGTATCCGGCGCTGGGATCAATGGTCGCGAAAAGGATGAAAACTCCAGCTTCTTTGCCGTTGGTGATCCAGAGCTTGCGCCCGTTCAGGACGTAGTCGCTGCCTTTTAGCTCAGCCTTGGTTTGCAGTCCGAATGCATCGGAGCCAGAGCCGGCCTCGCTGAGCGCGTAGGCGCCACAGGTATCGGCGACCATGCGAGGGAGGTATCGCTTCTTCTGCTCTTCGGTGGTCCAGCGCAGTAGGGCATTGTTCACCAAAGTGTTTTGCACATCCACAATGACCCCGGCTGAAGCGTCAACTCGCGAAAGCTCTTCGACCGCGAGAATCGCCTCGAAAAACTTGGCTCCGCCGCCCCCGTATTGTTCGGGGACTTCGATGCCCATGATGCCTAGCTGGAAAAATTGGTGAATCAGGTCTTCATCAAATACGCCCTTTTCGTCCATTTCCTTTACCAGGGGACGGACTTTTTCCTCGGCGAACTGGCGGATGTTGTCGCGGAACAAAATTTCGTCGTCGGTGAGGGTGGTCAGGGGAGCAGGTACGGCGGCTTCAAGAGTATCGGACATAAAGGCACCTTATGGGCGGAATGACGAACTTGAAATTTTAGCATCTTGAGAAGAGGTGTGACTCGTATGGGAGAGTCTTAAACCGCAGAGAACGCGGAGGGGCGCAGAGGTTTAGTCAGGATGTGACCTCTGCAGGGATGTTATCTAACCGCGACTAAAGACCAGTTTCAGTCCGTCGGATTGCAGGATGCGCTTGATCTGGTTGCGAGCGTGAATGGCCCAGGGTCCGCTGGTGTCAAGCTTCACATATGCCCGCCAGTGTTTCAGTGCTTTCCTCGGTTCTTTGATTTTTTCGTAAGCCAGCGCAATGTTATAGTGCGCATCGCCGTAGGTCGGCGCCAGCTGGATGGCAGTGTTATAGGCCTGAATGGCGTCCATCACGCGGCCGGTCTCATCCAACACGTTTCCAAGATCGAAATATGCGAGGGCGTAACGCGGATCGATCGCAATGGCTTTGCGATAGTGTCTCTCAGCCTGGACGTATTCCTGCCGGTTGTAATAAAGCGTTCCCAGATTGATGTTGGCAGCGGCGTGATCGGGATCCAGTTCCAGAACGCGCTGATAGATTGCGATGGCGTGACTATGTGTGCCGGGATCTTCTTCCAAGGCGATACCTTGCGCGAACAGCTCAGAGACATCCGCCGGCTCGGAAGGAGCCTCGGGGCGAGGCTTTACCAAAGTAGCGGTAACTGTCTCCGGGGGAGCGAAGTCAAACATAAACTGACCAGCGATGGGTTCGAGGAGTTTGCCGTGATGGCGGAACGCGACCCGCCGGCCGGTGCTGAAGGCCCCGGCTTCGAGCAGCGGATTTTCCATGCCGGCGGCCTGCTTCTGCATCGCTACCAGCGATTCACGAATCACTGCCGGGCGTACCCGACGGGCGCAGAGATCGCGGACTTTTTTTACCTGGAGCAGGTCGAAAAACGAGTAGTCCTCGCTGGCGGCTATCAATCCCGCCTTTTCCCACGCCACCAGCTGCCGAAGACTGATTTTCAAAATTCGCAGTAAATCTGATCGACTGTATCTCACAGAATTAAAGATTCGCTCTGCCCCACATTATCCAAAGCGCAAATTGTGTACGCAAGTGGAAATGCGGTGCAAAAGGAACCCGAAACAGCAACTTTGTAGCGGGAATGGTGCAGAAATCGATTACCGAGGTCAACGCCGGGTAACCGAACCGCGGCCCCATGTCCATCGGTCAGTCCGGGATTCACTAACTTTTAATATTGACTCTCCCGCGCCAAGCTACCTCGGCGCTATCATGTTGGTTTCTTGTGATGGCTATTCGCCGCAAAGCTGCATCGGAAAGCGACTCGACGACCGAGATGACCGGCCTGATCGAGCAGTCCTGCCTGGTGGCCAAGGATGCCGCTTTTAATCTGCGAGACTTTCTGGAGAATTCCGCCAACATGGCCTTCATTGCGGTCAAGGATTGCGAGAAGGAACTGGACCGCATGGAGCGCACCATCGATGAGAAGATCACTACGGCCATCACCCAGGTGAGCGAGCATGAGGCGCGGGAACTGCTGGCGTGTCTGAAATTCAGCATCGATCTCGAGCGCATCGGCGACCTGACGTGGTCGGTAACCCAGCGCCTGCAACGGCTCTCGGCCCGTTTGCAGAAAGACGATCGCCGCGATTTGATCGCCATGGCCGAGATTCTAGAAAAAATGCTGAGTTCAATTCACCAGGGCTTCACGCGGCGCAATCTCGACTCAGCCAATTGGGTGATGAAGACGGACTCGCAGATCGACGAAATTTGCCACGCCGTGTTCCGTCGCCACCTCGACAGCAAAGAGTTAAGCCGCGATTACAGCACAAGCCTGCTGCTCATGGCCCAGGCGTTCGAGCGTGCCGGCGATCATGCCAAGAATCTGGGCGAAGAGGTATTCCACCTGGTCGAAGGGCGCAGTCTGCGGCACGAGCGGAAGCGGCCGAAGAGTTCACGAACCAGCGGCTAGCAGCCCGTCGCTCCCCCAATTCTCCTCCAAAGCTGATAAAATTCCCGGTTCTCCATACCCATAGAGTTCTGCTTCATCTATCACGCGCAGAACAACGTAAGGAGCCCTAATGTTCCGAGCCAAGCAGTACTTCGCGATTCTACTGGTGTGCAGCGCGGTTCTAGCAGTTGGTCAGCAGATGCAGCAGGGCCGCCTGCTTCGTTTCCCTGACATTAATCGTGACAAGATCGCATTCATGTATGGCGGCGATTTGTGGGTCGCCTCCAGTTCCGGCGGTGTGGCCCGGCAGGTGACTTCTCATCCCGGCCGCGAGTTGTTCCCCAAGTTCTCACCGGACGGCAAGTGGTTGGCTTTTACCGGCCAGTATGACGGCAACTTTAACGTCTACGTGATGCCCTCGGACGGCGGCCAGCCCAAGCAATTGACCTTTTATCAAGGCGGGCCGCCGCTCAGCGACCGCATGGGAATCAACAACGAGGTCCTGACCTGGACGCCCGACAGCAAACGAATCTTGTTCTTGTCGCGACGGGATGCCTCGAATGGCTGGACCAAGCGCGAGTTCAGCGTGAGCATTGACGGTGGCTTGGCGGAGCCGCTGCCGATGACCGAAGGTGGGCTGATGTCTTACTCGCCGGACGGCAGCAAGGTTGCGTACAACCCGATTTTTCGCAACTTCCGCACCTGGAAGCGTTATACCGGCGGGCTGGCGCAGTTTATCGACATTTACGATTTAAAAAACAACACTGTCGATCAGGTGCCGCACACCGATTGGACCGACACCTTCCCCATGTGGCACGGCAACACCATCTACTTCACTTCGGACCGTGGCAACGAGCATCGTCTCAATCTTTACAGCTACGATCTTGGCTCCAAGCAGATCGAACAACTGACCCATTTCACCGATTTCGATGTCATGTGGCCGAGCCTCGGGCCGGATTCGATCATCTTTGAAAACGGCGGATATCTTTACACCTTCGATCTGCAGGCCAAACAGCAAAAGAAGCTGACGATCTCCGTCCCTGCGGAACACGACCAGGCTATGAAGCGCTGGGCAAGTGCGACCAAACAGATCACGGATTTCGACATTTCGCCGGAGGGGAACCGCGCAGTGCTCGCAGCGCGCGGCGACGTGTTCACGGTTCCAGCGAAAGAAGGCAGCGTTCGCAATCTCACCCACACGCAGGGCATTCGTGAACGGGCGGTTTCCTGGTCGCCGGACGCGCACTGGATCGCCTACATTTCCGATCGCACTGGCGAAGACGAAATCTACATCGCTCCGCAGGATGGCCAGGGCAAAGAACAACAGATCACCAGTGGATACAAAGGTTTCAAATACGGTCCTGCGTGGTCGCCTGACAGCAAAAAGATCGCCTGGGCGGACAAGGACCTGCGGCTCTCTTACATCGATATCACCGAAAAGAAGCCGGTGGAAGTCGACAAGGCAAAGTATGGCGAGATCCTGAACTATGCCTGGTCGCCCGACAGCAAGTGGCTGGCGTATGACAAGCCGGTGGAGAACCTGTTTTCCGTCGTCTATCTATATTCGCTGGCGGACAAGAAAATCACTGCTGTGACCAGCGACTTCACAAATTCCCATTCACCGGTTTTTGATCCGGAAGGCAAGTACCTGTATTTCCTCTCCGACCGTGATTTCAACGAAGTGCTGGGCAACATCGACTTTGAATTTGCCAATCCCAAGACGACCCGGGTGTACGTCGTGACGTTGCAGAGCGACGAGCCTTCTCCCTTCAAACCCCAAAGTGATGAAGCCGGGAAGAAGAAGGATGAAGCCGCCGGCGAAAACAAAGATGCTAAGGCTGGCAAAGACGAGTCGAAAGACAAAGACAAGGAAAAAGAAAAGCCTAAGGACCTGCGCGTCGATCTCGATGGCATTCAGAACCGGGTCGTGGCCTTGCCGACCGATCCAGCAGTGATCTCCGTGATGGCTGCGGCCAAGGGCTACGTGTATTTCTCGACCACCCCGGTCCAGGGCCTCTCCGGTCCGATTCCCGGCGAAGGCTCGGCCATCCACGCCTTCGATTTGAAGGAGCGCAAAACCAAGACCGTTATCGAGGATGTGGACAAGTTCGCGCTGTCATTTGATGGCTCCAAGCTGCTTTATCAGACGGGAGAAGGCGAGCATAAGTACGGCATTATCGACGCCAAGCCGGGCGACCAGCCGAAGAAAAATACGGACGGACTGCTGAACCTCGGCGGGATGCGGGTGGAAGTCGATCCGCCGCAAGAGTGGAAGAACATGTTCGAGGAAGTGTGGCGGCAGGAGCGCGACTTCTTCTTTGAGCCGTCCATGAACGGCGTCGATTGGCAGAAGGAGCATGACAAATACGCACAACTGCTGCCATATGTGTCGGACCGCTACAGCCTGACCTACATCCTGGGAGAGCTGATCGGCGAGCTCTCCAATTCGCATACCTATGTTGGAGGCGGGGACTATCCTGATTTGCATCCGGTCAACGTCGGCTTGCTGGGCACGGATTTTGAGCTGGATACCTCCAGCGGAATGTACCGCTTCAAGAAGATTTACCCCGGGGAAAACTGGGACGGGCGCCTGCGCTCTCCGCTTACCGAGCCGGGCGTGAATGTCAAAGAAGGTGACTACCTGCTGGCGGTCAATGGGCGGCCGCTACGGGCACCTCAGGATCCATATGAACTGTTCGTTAACACGGCGAATGAGACCGTCATGCTGACGGTGAACTCGAAAGCCTCTGAAGACGGCGCGCGAACCTTTGCGGTGAAGCCAATCTCGAATGAAGGGCCGCTGCGCGAGTTGAACATGGTCGAGACCAACCGCAAGAAAGTTGACGCCGCGACTAATGGCCGCGTCGGCTACGTTTACATCCCGGACATGGGCGACGAAGGGCTGAACGAATTCGTCAAACAGTTCTTCCCGCAGATTCGCAAAGAAGGGCTCATCGTTGACGTTCGCTATAACGGCGGCGGCTTCGTCGATCAGCTGATCTTCGAGCGGCTGCGGCGCATTCTCGCCGGCATGGACACGGCGCGCAATTGGGAAAGCGGCACCGTGCCTCCGATCGTGTTTCACGGGGCGATGGCGTGCATCACCAATCACTACGCGGCCTCGGACGGCGACATCTTCAGTTATTTCTTCAAGTACTACAAGCTGGGGCCACTCATCGGCGAGCGAACCTGGGGCGGAGTGCGCGGAATTCGCGGTCAGTTCCCGCTGATGGATGGTGGTTTTATTACGCGGCCAGAATTTGCCCGCTACGACTTGAACAGTAAATGGGTGGTGGAGAACCGCGGCGTGCAGCCGGACGTGGTGGTGGAGAACCGTCCCGACCTTGTTGTTAAGGGGCAAGATCCGCAACTGGAGAAGGCGATTGAGATGGTGATGCAGGAGATCCAGGCCAATCCCAAGAAGCTGGCGCCGCGCCCGCCGGATTTGCCGGCGTATCCGGAGGGGCCGGGGATGTAGAAGCGGTCTAAGGGGAGGTCGCTAGAGAACCGGAGCCGACGATCGGACTTGAACCGATGACCTGTCGATTGCGAATTCTCGACAGGGACGGCATGCCACCTAACCCCAATCACTTACGCTCGCTTGAGCGTATCCAACACCACGCAAAGTTATCTCATTTGTCAGTTATCGGACACCTAAACGGACACTACTCTTCGGGCTCATACTCATAGAAACGGGTGGCGGTGGCTCGGCCATCAGCGAAGTCGACGACGGTGTAGTGAATGCGGCCGGATAAGCTCTTGTAGGTGCATTGCAAGCTTCTATCGCCCAGAACCGGAGCGCCGGGGTACTGGTGATTGGGCTGTTCCAGTTGCAGGACTGTTTGCTGAACCTGTTTCATCTCCAGAAAAGGGATTGGATCGGTAGTGCCTTCGAAAAAGCCCGGCTTCACGAATGCTGCCTGGCCCTTGTTCACGGGAGAGAGTTGTACGTGCAGCGCAGGTCCGCTCCCGATGTTCACAAGCTCTATTCCGTAGCGATTGGCGCGCGCGACGATAGCAGGCCGGATTTGGCCCTCAAGCTGATCTTGGGCAACCGCAGTCTGATGGCGAATCGCGGCGAGCTGTTGGAAAGCCGCGGTTGCCTGGCTCTGGCTTGCAGCCACCTGGCCTTGGCTCGCTTTCACTTGACTCTGGCTTGCTGTTACCTGTCTTTCAGCGGCTATTCGCAAACGCGTAGTCTCGCGCAGGTAGGACCAAACGAACCACGCATTGACTACGAGTAATATGCATTGACCAACTGCAGCAACAGCAGTGATGGCAGTCCAAAATGGAATGCTGGAGGGTTGGAACATTAGGGTTCACGATCAAAATGCTCGCTATTTTTGTCACATCTCCACGCTGGGCCACGATTGGAAGCACTACCCCATGCAACCGCCCCGCTTCCTGTACCTACTCCCGCTTGCGAACCAGGCGGCGCCATGTTGGGACTGAACGTTTGGGTCCCGTCGCAGCCTTCGTGAATGCAGGCTCGCTTTTGCTTGCGGAGTTCTTTGGCGTCCTTAAGAATGCCCGCCTCAAACCTGTGTTCTGGCGTCCCTGGGCGTTCGTGGTTCAATTTCGCAGCTGCATTCTCTTGCTGGGCAATGAACGAGTCCAACTCGCGCACGTTCATGTCGTACATAGGTTTTCCTGTCATAATACCCAATTCTCCACCCCTCGTCCGTCGCTGCACAAGGCAAAAGTCACCTCATTGTAAGTTCTCAACGAGCGGTAATGGTTATAATCAAAGTGCTTGCGAAAGGTTCGTCACGCGATCCGTTCTGGCCACGCTCGCATTCTGTCTTCCCCTTACACACGTTTCGTCCGCGCGTGGCGAGCATCGACGCTCCCCAATCTATCGCGGCACCGTAAACATTGTCCTGGCAAATGGGAACGGAATTGTTGCACTCACAGACAGCCGGCAGTCGACGGGTGATGGCCGACCTGTGAAACAGCAGAGCCAGAAACTATTTCAAATCGACGATAAGACTGTATGCACAATTGCAGGTTTTGGCGGTATTCCCCTGCCGAAGTTCCCGGAGTTTACTAACACGGCCGCTGGCATTTTAGATGAGTTCGTGGAGCAGGAACGTGACAACCCTGAAACGTTTGATCAAAAACTCCACGCACTTGGATGGTTGTTTGCGTTTTATCTGCAGGGGATAGCAAACATGACCGTGGAGCGCATTCCGGCAGAAAAGTTCGCCTCCTGGTTCATCTTGGCAGGTTACGACAACGATGGAACTGCGAGAATGGCCAAAGTCCGGCTAGATACAATACTCTTCCCGGCGGGTAATTTCGAGACAGCGTATACGCTTGAGCACCTACAAATAGTCGGAGAGAAGTTGGTCCATGAAACTGCCGGAATAGGTGGTCCGGTGGCTGAAAACATTCTGTCGTATCCGGCGCAGTTTTCCGAGGAGAAGGCTATTAACCGCTACGGGATGGCGAGAAGCAAGGATGGCGCATCTTCTTTGACCTTGCCTGAAATGGCAGCGCTGGCGAGTTCGCTCGCGCATCATGGATCCACGGTATACCCTAATCTCATTGGGGGTGACGACCAGGTGGCAACTCTTGAGAAGGGCAAGAAAGCGGAGGTCACGGCGCCGTTCTTCCCAACCCGAAAAATCAAGAAATTCGGCTTTCAGACTTATGAACACATCAATATCGGCGGTCCGATGGTAATTATGCAGCGGCCATTCGGTGCCGGCATATTTATCGATCTTCGCATCTTGTGCAATGACTTCGACCACGACGTTTGGTTGGACGGTAATTTTTTCTTCGGTGTCGAATTTGTAGGCTGTACATTGCACTACAACGGCTACATGATGGAGTTCGACCCATCGAGCAAGGTCACCTATGGGACCCTGCGCTTCGGATCACGCGTTGATCGGAGCCTGCCATGGGTGCGGACATTAGAATCAAAATTTGCACCGTGGGCTGTATATTGCTGCGAAGTGTCACCTTGGAAAGTCGATTTTAGTGGCCCAACACCTTCCGTATTTACGAACGACGAGCCTGCTCCTGGCCGGAGTTTCTAACAAGCGCAGCTCACAAGACACATTGAGTTACATGCGCTGTGAAGGCACCGCATCCATGAACCGCGCCCAAAATTGGGAATTCTGGAGCCGACGATCGGACTTGAACCGATGACCTGTCGATTACGAATCGACTGCTCTACCAACTGAGCTACGTCGGCCTGAGATCGATTCTAAATGTGCGCAAGAGAGTCGTAAAGTGTGAGCGTCGCGGCCGTGCTTCGTTCTTTCCTGAGCAAGGAAAACCCCACGCCCGAACTTGAGACGTGGAGCTGGCAAGTTCGTCAGCTTTCTTCCCCGCCGTACAGCTGTTGGGAAAGGTAGTTGGCAATGCCCATTTCATTGATGGAATGGATTTGGGCCTCCAGGTAGTTGACGTGCCGTTCTTCGTCCTCGATCATGTGCTCAAACAGGGCCCGAGTGCCGTCGTCTTTTTCCTGCACGCAGATTTTGGCCGAGCTGTTGTACTGGCGTACGGCGTCGCGCTCATCTTCAAGGTTGATCTTCATCTGTTCTTCCACGTTTTTGCCCAGGCGAGGCTTGAGGCCGATACCCACGTCGGGAACGCTGTCGAAGAAGATGATGCGTTCAATCAAGCCTTCAGCATGCTTCATTTCTTCGATGGCGCGCAGCTTGGTACGGTCCGCGAGCCGCGGGTAGCCCCAGTTGTTGCACATTTCTGATTGGGTCATGTACTGCACGATCGCCGTCAGCTCCGAGCTTAGAGCTGCATTCAGTTCTTTCAGTACCTTTTCATTTCCGCGCATCAACCTTGCTCCGGTTAAGAAAATAAAACGAATTCAACGCCATCTTACAGTAATCACTGATTTCTTGTCGGTGATGATTGAACCAACCTGTCCGGTTTGTGGGAGCCTGTGTGGAACAAGAAAAACCCCACGTCCCGAACATGAGACGTGGGGCAAGAAAGAACACGACTTCAGAAACTTACTTTCCTTTGTAGGTCCAGGAGCTGCCGATGCCGGTGCACTGGTCCCATCCGGGGCCGGCCGGGCTGCCATTGCTGCCCTTGGTAATGTCACGCCACCACTTCTTGTACTCGGTTTGGTTGGCGTACTCTTTGTAGAACTGGGTGAGAGCCGCCTGGGTGGTTGGCGCGACGATGCCGGCGGCATTGACGATGCCCGCCAGAATCGGAGATGCGGCGCTGGTTCCTCCTACTACGCACCAGCCGCCGCAATATGTAGTGCTGTACACCGCTACTCCAGAGTTAGGATCGGCGACCGCGGAAATGTCCGGCGTGCCCCGGAAATTGCCGACGATCTGCTTAATGCCATCTTGATACTTGGGCCGCGGCTCCTGCTTGCTGATGCCGCCGCCGCTGTCCGACCAGCAGGTTTCGGCGGTGGCATTTCCGTTCTGGTCGCGGGTGATGGTGGTGCCGCCGGCTGAAACCACAAAAGGCGAAGAGCTGGGATAAAGTGGGCCCACGCGCCAATCGCCGGATGCGGCAAAAAATGCCACGGTGTTCTTCTGCAGGTACTGGTCATACTGTTGCTCGTTGGGCGGTTCGCTGCCGGTCTGAACGACCCAGCTGTTGGAGATTTCTCCGCCACCGTCCCCGGCCACCAGAACGCCAGCCTTCTGGTTAGCAAGGAACATGTCAGTTCCAGTTTCTACCGCGTAGATTTTTGCATTCGGCGCCATGGCATGCGCCCACTGCAAATCGAGCGCTTCCTCAAGGTCCCAACCGGTGCCCGCGTTGCTCGGGCATCCTCCCTGATCGATGCAAACTTCCTGGAAAACTGGTGTGGGCAGACCCCACTGGCTGGAAAAAGTGTTCAGGTCCGTCTGTTCCTGGGTGTAGTGTCCGTATTCAATGAGGGCGATCGAACCTTTGCCACCCGTGGGAAGCAGGGTAGTGCCGGTTTTCGGACATCCCTTCACGTATGGAGTGAGGCCATAAATACATGCGATGGAAGCGGGGGTCTCGCCGCGTGGCTGCGCCAGTGGCAAATCTTCGCCTTCCGGAATGAATAAATAGAGCGGGGTCCGTGGAACCCCAGGAATACCTAATGTGCTGGGTGGTGAAATCACTGTTCCTTTGGCCGGTGAAGCCTGGCCTTGGAAGGAAGTGGCTAGTGCAAGCATGATCAGGCTGAGAAACACTGCGAATAAGAGGGGATTACGTCGCATAGCATTCTCCTGGGAGTATTGGAGAAACGAATCGCGCCGCAGAAAATCGATCACGGCGGATGAGGGAGCCTCATGAATCGAGATCTAACCGCGAACGCGGCTTTGCATCTCCGACGCTGAGTGTAGCACCGCGCATCTGCTGCGCAACGAGATTTTTTTCACTGCACACTAGCGCGAATAGTAGCCAATGCGCCGCGTTGCGGTGATGTGTAGCGCGATAACAAAGAGTGGTGCGGAAGAGGGCGATGATGTGAATCGCAACGTTCTATTGTGAAGCAGATAGTGTTTTGCGATCAGAGGTCACTGCGGTCTGCTGACGATTTAGTTTCGAAGGTCGATGGAGGTTCGGCATGTCGTTCATCGTATTTGAGTGACGACTCGGAACGCGAGCTTCGATCGACTAACGATTCTAAAAGTTAGAATTGCATCGAGAGCGAAAACGAAAAGGCCACCCGGGCAACTGGGCGGCCTTCTCTTTTAAGGGAGAATAGTTCTAACGGAGGTTTCCAACCGTCAAAACTTTCTGGCGAAATCTTATGAGCCGAAAAAGCGGGGTGTCAAGGAATTTCTCTGAAATAAATAGCTTTATTTTCAATTACTTACAAAATAGGTTAATACCGCGCAATGGATGACTTATTCTGAGACAAATTGCTGTTTTCCAATCTTAAACCGTCTTGATTGAGGCACTTACGTTCCCCGATGGGTCATCGGAGGCGTTTTGCGAGAGGTGCAGGGAGATGAATTCCACATCCTGAGCGCGATCAAATACACGGTCGGGGAACAAGCGTTTTGTAAGAATGCGAACCCCGCCAAAAGCCACTCCGACCACCAGAGCAAACCCAATGATGATGAAACACAGAATGATAACGTTCACCAGAAGGTTGGCGATATTGTCTTTCTTCGTTGTGTAGGTATTCTCATTCCAAGTGACGTCGGCGTCGTAGTTCACTGAGGCCAGCAACGACTTGGCCTCGCTCTGCGAAAGCGGACCCGCAGCGATGACGACGATTGGGCCGGTGCGCTTGCTGAACATTGGCGCACCGCCTGGTGGTGGTTGTGAAGCTTGAATGCGGCGTAGGCGGTCTCCGGCAATCTGCGGTGTAGGATACGAAATCAGCGTCAGCGTGGCTTCGCCACCGGAAGTGTTGTAGTTTCCCAACACGACCTCAGCCCCCTGATTGAAACCGACGAGTTCTGTCGGCACAGGCGCGGCAAGTTTTCCTAGCGTGTCAGGTCCGAGGACATACTTGGCAGAGTTCTTTACGTAGGACTGTGCCGGCAGATACGCCGGCAATCCTGGCAAGTTCCGCGTATTTCCTGCTGGCAAAGGAAGATTGTCGGAGAGTTCTCGCAGTTCGGCAGCGGACATCGCGGAAAGCCGCTGGAACACCGCGTCGATCAGAATATTTCCGCGGTAAAAAAGAATGCGCTGGTTGAGCGATGCTGCCTGGTCGCCAATCTTCTCGAGCAGCATGGGAAGAGTCTTGTAAAAAGTGAAGGCGCCATATGCACCGCTGGTGTCGGCAAAGCGCGCGGCTTTCAGCGTGAGCTTGCGGCCATCGTCGCGCTTGTAGGTGGCGGAGGCAAAGTCGGTGAAACCGTACTCCTTGAGGGCAGCGGCATTGACCGGGTCGGCAGTAGCAGGATCGGTGCTGGTTTTGGCGGATCCGGAGATCTGCCAGCCGCCAAATTCCTGTGGAAGGATGGCGGTGGCCTGGGTGGCCGTGCCGGCGGCACTGGGTATCGCCATGGCTGCGCGGACCACCAAAACAACGACGATGAACCTGGGAAATCGCATGAAAGACAAGAAAACCGCTCTTTGTCATTAGACTACCGGGGAAAGAGGAAAGTTTCCAGACCACGGGCCCTAGGCGAGCTTATTCACTACCTGTCTTTTCGATCTGGCTGGCGACCTTGACGCCACTTAGTCCGTTCACGTACTTCGCGACACCCTTATAGAGAGATTCGGCAATGCGCTGGCGATAGTCGGTGGTCTTCAGCTTGCGCTCGTCGGTGGGATTGCTGAGGAAGGAAATCTCGGCCAGGATCGACGGCATGTTGGCGCCGATCAGCACGATGAACGGTGCCTTCTTGACGCCGCGGTCACGCAGTCCGGGATTCTTGGCCGCCAGGCCGCTATGAAGTGCGCGATCGACGTCCCCGGCAAATTCTTGCGATTCTTCGATCTTTTCTTTCAGCGCGATTTTCTTCACCAGATCTTGCAGTTCGTAGATGGTTTTTTGCGATACGGCGTTCTCGCGGGCCGCCACTTCGAGAGCGTCAGAAGACGAAGTGAAATTCAGGTAATAAGTCTCGACGCCGCGGGCGTCCTCGTCGCGGCTTGAATTGGCGTGGATCGAAATGAACAGGTCAGCAGCTTCTTTATTGGCAATCGCGGTACGGGACTCGAGCGGGATGAAGGTATCATCGGAGCGGGTATAAACGACTTCCGCGCCCAGGCGGGACGAAAGCAACTTTCCCAGCCTCTTGCTGACGTCGAGAACCAGATCCTTTTCTTGCAGGCCTTGCGGTCCGATCGTTCCCGTATCATGGCCGCCATGGCCGGGATCGATCACGATTTTGCCGATCTTCAGTCCCAGAGCGCGGATCAACGAACGGTCGCCATTTCCCGTGGGTTGTGCTTCGCGCACGTCCAACGGCGGCTCGATTGTCTTACGAGGCTTCTTGGCTGTAATCCGGACGCGCTCGCGGACCGGCGGATTTACGGCGATGGGAGTGACGGGATCAAGCGTGGCTTTTAGTTCCGGGGTCTCCAACGCAACGTTTTCTTTGACCGGAATCTCTGGAGAATCGTCAGCCTCGACAATGGTCTTCTTGACACCGTTGCTGGTGGTGACAATCGTGCGCCCGTTCGCCTCGTTGTCGGTCTCTGCCGGTGGCTTTGCCGATACGACCGTTGATTGTGGCACTTCTGGCTTCGAGGCTTGATTATTCCGAACCTCGATGACCAGCCGTGGAGGGTTCTCACTCAACAGCGCTTTGTAGTCCGAGACGTTGTTCACCTCAAGGACCACACGCGTCTTTCCCGGCTTGTACTGCGAGATGCGGATTCGGTTTAGCAGACCATCGTTCACATCGAAGCTCTTGCCAATCAGATTGCGATCCAGTTTGGTATCGAGAAGATCGAAAAAGATGCGATCCGGATCGTCGATGCGCTGCGCGTCGAACTTAATGCTGTGCTCCAGGTCGACCGCGATTCGTGTATAGTCTGGCCCCGACCAATAGCGCAGGGCGGTAACGCGCGTCGTCTTGCCTTCGTGATTAGCTTCTGCGGCAGGTGGGGCGGGATGATCGTCGGCAGCATCGGTTGTCTCTTCCGCTGAGTCGTCGTCTTCCTGGTTGACTTTCTTTGTCGCCGCTTTTTTCGGCAGTGGTGTTCTCAGAGCGGCATTTTCCGCGGGCTCAGCCAACGCTTTCTGCGCTTCGGCAGCAAACTGGTTTCGCGGATATCGCCGCAGGAACTCCTGAAAGATTTCGTCGGCACGGACTTTATCGTGAAGATCGTCCTTGTAAATCTCTCCGATGTGGTAGAGAGCGGCGAAGCGGGCCTTGCTGCCAGGATATTGCCGCCGCAGGAATTCATACTGCTGGATTGCAGCCCGTAAAGCCTCGCGATCATTCAGGGCGCGTCCCATCTCCTCCAGAAGCTGAGCGACGGCGACTACACTGGGATCAGCCTTCGAAGAAGCCGGCGCTTCAAGGTAAACGCTCTTGTAAGCATTGATGACTCGCTCGTAGTCTTTGCGGGTAAGCTTCTGCGCGGGTTGGGCCTCGAGCTGAGTTTGCAGGCGCTGTGCGGCCGCAAACCGGGCGCGGGCCCAGGCGTCGGACATGTGGGCAGCGGCCTGCGCAGGCAAAAGGAGGCCCAAGGCACAACAAGGCATGAGCCAGCGCCACAACCGCACGTTCCGCCTGATTTTCCTCACTTAAGCCGTAATCGCCTGGCGTTCAAACCGCTGTAAATTCAGATGCGCTGCTGTTAGTCCGTGTTGCTGATGTACAGGACGCCCCGGGAGTCCCTTTGGACGTGGATGGGCTCATGGGTCGGGCTGATCCACGTCTCCTCTCCCGATTGGGACGACCCGTAGTACAGCTGCGTGATTCGCTTGACGTAGTTTCGGGTTTCACGAAAATGAGGCACACCCGAGCTGCGTGCGACTGCCCCCGGACCGGCGTTGTACGCGGCCAGCGTCAGCTTGACGTTACCGCCGTAGCTTTGCATCAGCTGCTTCAATTGCCTAACCCCGGCGTCCACATTTTGTTCCGGATCAAAGGGGTTTTCCACGTTCAACTTCCGTGCCGTCTGGGGCATGAGCTGCATCAGGCCCATGGCCCCCTTACGGGAAACCGCATTGGGATTGAAGTTCGATTCCACTTTGATCACTGCCCGCACCAGGTTCGGATCGACTTTGTGCCGCGCCGCAGCCTGCTCAATCGCGGCATCGATCTCCTGCTGCGTGAACGGACGGTTCTGCACGGCGGCCGCACGGGGCAAGTTCTCGGTCGATCCCAGGATGTCGTTGACTTCAGCTGCAGCCGAGCGAGCTGCCCGGACGTTAGCAGAAGGAACCGGCTTCCATCGGTGTTCGGTCACACTCCAAAACACCAGCGAACTCTGCTGGGCGGGTTGCGACCGGTGGGTGAGGGTAGGCACGGACTCGTTGACGTACACAGTCCGGCCATTGTCATCCTTGCTCGGGGTGATCGTGGAATCAGAACCGGCTTCGGCCTGCACGTATGGCGTGAGTGAAAGGAAGGTCGCGATTACGGACGTTGCCATCAGGGCGAGTTGCAGGTGCTTTCGCATAGCCGGGTTAAAGCGCACGCGGACGCAAATATACCTCCGCGCTTCCCTACCCGGAACCTGACGGAGAATCAAAACCAGAGCTTGCAAGATTATAGGTGGCGCAAGCGGGGCTGGGCAATCTGCCAGAAGGCCATGGAACCACCGGAGGTAATCACGGGAAGTATCTGAAAAGGCAAAGTTTAGACCGGAAGTAACGTGTGCGATGGAGGATGGGCGTTCCCGCTCGTCTTTCGCGTCTGTGCTACCCTGCCCTGTTCCCATGCCCGAGCTCGAACCCCAGCGGCAAGCACCCGACTCTCTCATGCTGTTCGGGTTCTGGTATCGCGCCATGCCGAGCAGGGAACTTCCCCGTGGGCGTTTGCACAAGACCATGCTGCTAGAGACGCCGCTGGTTCTCGGCCGAGATTCCGCGGGAAAGGCATTTGCATTGCGCGATGCCTGCCCACATCGCGGCATGCCGCTGTCCTACGGCTCATTTGATGGTCAGCAAATCGAATGCAGCTACCACGGATGGAAGTTTGATGCCCACACCGGGCAATGCCGGCTGATACCTTCTTTGACCGCAGATCAGAATCTCAAAATTGATCGTATTTACGCCGGCAGCTACGCTTGCGAAGAGCAGGACAACTACGTCTGGTTGTTTGTGCCGGAGCCTCCGCCGCCGGGTGCGGGTTTCGGTAAAGCCGTCGAGCCGCCGATGCCCGTTCCGCAAGTCCCGAAGTTCGACGGTAACTACAGAATTGCTCACCTGACTGCCGACCTACCTTGCAGTGTGGATCACGGAATCATCGGCCTGATGGATCCGGCGCATGGACCTTTCGTCCATCAGGCCTGGTGGTGGCGTAGCCGCCACAGCATTCACGAGAAGCAGAAGAATTTTGAGCCGATCCCAATGGGCTTTCGCATGAGCGCGCACACGCCGAGCACGAACAGCGCGCCATATAAGCTGCTGCGCATGTACGCCGATGCCGACTCGATCACGACGACGATCGACTTTGTCCTGCCGAACCAGCGCTACGAGACTATTCG